>Ga0307373_10000733_pt1 | contig 62901 bp, 54 predicted proteins | sample OX2MG_FD_202534 | JGI IMG/M metagenome (GOLD analysis project Ga0307373, IMG submission 202534) | Soil microbial communities from Risofladan, Vaasa, Finland - OX-2 | ecosystem: Environmental > Terrestrial > Soil > Coastal area > Acid sulfate soil | place: Finland: Risofladan, Vaasa | collected... | reverse complement strand
TTCACGGTGATCACGACGCCGACCTCTATCCAGCGTCGGGCATTTGAACTCCTTGGGCTTTCGCACCGCCTCGGTTACATGTAGTCAGTACTTCTCCTGACCATCGCCATAAAACAGCAGGTAGATGTCAGTGTTCGCCGGAACAGTGGGGGGAACTTCGGACTAGTCGATGTCAATTTTGGCTGTCTTGCCAACAAATCATTTGATCTGACTGCGCTGCAGACTATCCCGCCTCGATGATGTCAAAGGGGTAGCGATCGATCAGCATCGGTCCATCCTTTGTCACCACTGCCATGGCTTCGATCCGCACAGTTGATTCGCCCGGTATGCCGTCCCGGCCCTCGACGGCAACGACCATGCCCTCGTGGATCTCCTGGGGATAGTCGATCGACCACTGGCGATTAACCACCGGCTGCTCATATTGATGAAGACCAATTCCATGGCCGATTTCGATCGTCAAGAGTTCGACCTCATCTTGGTATCCCGAGTCAAGCGCATTCGGGAAGTGCCGAGCGGCGACGCTTGTTAATCCTCCAGGCTTCAGCTCTGAAACGACTCCGAGAATACGGTCTTCAAGACGTGTCATCCATCCACGCTCTTGGTTAGTCGGACTGCGACCCGCGCTAAACGTCCGATACGAACATGCTCTGTAGCCGAAGTAGCTGGTTCCACAGACGTTGCCAATAAGAATATCGCCGGGCATGATGAACTGATTTGTGCCCTTTATCCCACGTTCTTGGGCGAGTGGGCCGATCCGAAAGCCTGCTGTAACGGAGTCTGCTCCACCGCTGCTCCCAGCGGATCGACCGATGCTTGCTAGCTCCGCATCGGTCATACCGACCCTTAATCCCTTTGCCATCGCGGCCCACATGCGATCGGTGATTGAGGCGGCCATGCGAAGACAGGAGAGTTCCTCATGGGTCTTTATTGCCATTGCCTGTTGCATCGCAGGCTCTCCGGGAACGATGTTCCCGATCACCTCATGAAGTGCCGCGTGGGCATAGCTATCAAAGCCGGCTACGGCGAGTGGTTCACCGAGCAGCTGAAGTCTTTGCAGCTCGACCTGAATGTCACGGGCGAACGCCCTGGCTTCGAACTTTGAGGCCTCGACTCCCGGTATGCCGCGTAGCCACGACCGTGACACCCGCCATTCATGGATCCACGGCGTCTCAGCAGGCATGTTGCGGACATATCCCGCATGCGCGAAGACGATCGGTTCATCCTCGACTGGGAAGAGGACGTACCACAGATCGGGCGCAAACTCGGGCCCTTGAAGTCCCGTGAGGTAGCGGCAGAATTGCGGACCACCGGCAAGCACAACAGAGATGCCGGCATCCCGCAAAACCGTTCGCGCTCTCGCCATTCGCTGTTCGCGTAGTTCATTGGGATCCACTCGGTGCTGCCAATCAACCGATCCTGGACCAAATGTCAATGGGGCCATGAACGGCACGCCCGAATCGGATAATCCTGTATCCCCCATCAATATCACCCTCGTGAGTCTGGCAAGTCCGGCCGAGTAGATCCATCGTCAAGATCGATGGGTCACCCTATCATTTGCTCCATCTGACCCGATTCCACGTCAAGGTCACGCCTGTGCGATTGGGACAGAAGTTCAACGCGTCAGGAGAGCCGCGAATTCGAGTCGTGCGCGCCATCTGAGCGGAGTTTGTCGGTACCGATTGTTGAAAAGATTTCCGATGTAATCCGCGATAGCAACCGCGAGCTGGTCAAGCGTCGTTCACCGTTTTCGATTGAGTAGCTGATCACGCGTAGCAAGTCGCGCGACCGGTCACACGACGGTCCGCGCGTCCGAAAGGTCGGGGCGCTGCGTGACCGGCTTTCGCGGACGAAGGAGCGGCCTTGGACTGATGTGATCCCTTTTTCGCGCGCCAGCAAGGACTTTCGCCCTCGCGACGGGCATCCGAACGGTAGTACTCATTTGACAAAAGGGCGAGCCTCTTGGCGGCAGGCAGAAGCCACGATACGGCGCGGGAGCGGAGCCAGCGCTACAACCGGTGGAGCGAGGTGTCTGCACGCCTTCACCGGGGATCGGTCGTCAGCATCTGTGAAGCAAGTGCCGATGCCGGTCTCTTATCGCACCAGCTTGAATCAACACGAAGATATTCATGGAGTCGACGGAAGACTCGTGCGATAGCGTGCCCCGGGATGTGCCGTTACGACGATTCTCACATCTGCAAAGCTCTGACAACGAGCCAGAGGGGGTTTGCGTGCTGAGTCAATTGAACTTCAACGGCCAGGCGATCGTGGTCACCGGTGCGGCACACGGAATCGGGCGGGCTACATGCGCGGTTCTCACCGAGATGAACGCTCGGGTGTATGCCATCGACATCCGGCCGGACTTCGAGGAGACGGTCGACAATGACCGGAACACCTATGGTCAAAATGGGGTAGCCATTGTTGCAGACGTCTCGGCGGAGGATCAGGTCTCATCAATACGCGATCGCATCGAGAGTGAGGTCGAGTCCTTGGCGGCGGTCGTGAATGTCGTCGGAGCGGAGGGCAATCGACAGGCGGTGCGCGACATGGCGCTCAGCGAGTGGTCAAGGGTGATTGAGATATCACTCACGAGTATGTTCCTCATGTCGAGAGCGCTTTTGCCACTCGTCGAGCGCGCAACCGGGAGCTTCGTGAATGTGGCATCGACTCACGCCCTTGTGGGACTTCCGCTCGGAAATGCTTACAGCACAGCCAAGGCCGGAGTCATTGGCTTTACCCGTCAGCTCGCCACCGAAGTGGGTAGCTCGGGCGTGCGCGCAAATAGCGTATGCCCAGGTCCAGTCGACACCCAAAGCCCTTCGGGTCACAACCCCGAATCGGTTATGAGTACTGTCCTTGGACGTTTTGCCGACGCCTCGGAGATCGCGAATCTGATTGGATTCCTTGCCTCTCCTGCCTCGTCGTTCATGACCGGCACGGCCGTGGTCGTCGACGGTGGCCAGACTGCGCATCGGGGTCTGGTGGACTTGAGCCGCCTCCGCCGCTAAGAGGAGCGCTGTACTTTGCTTGGCGCTTTTTGTCGACAAGAACCCATGAGCGACAATCAGGGGTCGCGGAACAGATAACACCTGTAGACAGTATTGGGAAGACTGTCAGGACTCGGCGACTTCGAAGCTTTTCAGCGCCTCGCTCTCCGAGCGAATGTGACAATCGGGGGAAAGGGGTCACCTGGAGACGAGCCAGCTCAACGCGGGTCCCTCGCCAACCATCGTGCGGACAATCTCCGAAACTTTTTAAATTCGATCAGCGAAATCTCCTCGTTGATCGGCTGGTCCGTCGGCGTCGAGACGAGCTCTCCTGCGTTGTCATCTCCGCCCCATGATGCCTCGCGCTGGGCCCCGCGGTGAGCGCATCCGATAACTCTCGCCGCCAGGTTCGGGCACGACGCTCGGTACCTCAGGCGATCGAGCATTGCCGCGGCGACCATTGGATCACCCAGGGTCTGGCCCATCGGCCGACACAGAGATCGGTTCTCGTGACGATCGAACTCTTCAAATAACGCCGGGTGAGCACCCGAAAGGGCGCGGCGGTAGCCTTTGATTGGAGCGGCGGGTAACCAAGCCCAGCAATCACCAAGAGCCGCGGTCCAGTGAAGAATTCCCCCACCGGGGTCGAACGTCCCTCGAGTGCGCAGCAGTGACAACGCGCCGCGAGATGTACAGCGGTTGTGCAATTGGCGCGAGAGCCAGATCGCATGTTCGCCTCGGTGGCGCTGAGGCACAATGTGCAACAATAGGATCTCCGTGTCCGGCGAGGGGGTCCTTGTCGCGACGAAGTTCTGACCGGGGGGGAAATATGGACGATCCGGAGCGCCGCTGGCGCGTCGGGGTCGACGTCGGAGGCACCTTCACCGATGTCGCAATCTTGGATCCGCTGAGCCGAGCCGTTGAGATTTATAAGGTCCTGACGACGCCCGCAGATCCCTCTGTGGGGGTATTGAATGGACTGCGCTTCGTCGCCGAGCAAAGACCGGACTTTTCGATAGCTTCGATTGATCAGTTCCTCCATGGGACCACGATCACGACCAACGCACTCATCCAGAGGAGCTATCCACCCTGTGCGCTGTTGATTACCGAGGGTCATCGAGGCGCTGTTCAGGTGCAAGATCAGCAACGCCGCGGCAACATCTATGACCTCACGATCGGTCATGGAGACAGTCTCGTCGACGAGTTGAACGTCATTGAGGTGCCCGAGCGGATCGATCGCAACGGCAAAGTGGTGCGCGAACTCACGATGGATGCCGCCGAAGAGATCGCCGAGAGGATCGGCACACTCGGGGTCGGTTCGATCGCCGTCTGTCTCCTCTTTTCTTTCGCCAACCCGATGCATGAGGAACTCCTGCGAGCGGTGATCCGAGAGCGGTGTCCACAGGTGCGCGTATCGCTGTCATCCGAAGTACTTCCCCGGATTCGGGAGTGGCCGAGAATCTCGACGATGCTGCTGAACGCGAGCTTGGAGCCGCTTCTCGTCGACTACGTGCGCAATCTCGGTGAGGCGCTTGCGGAAAGTGGCCTCCCGTTCAACCGATGTTTCCTGATGGAGTCGAACGGTGGCCTCATGCCCTTTTCCGCCGTTGTCGTTGGTGGTCGCGCAGTCCAGACCCTGTTGTCAGGTCCGGCTGCCGCGGTCCAAGGAGCGGTCGCGATGGCACGTGCGGTGTCGCAGGGCACGCTTGTGACCCTCGATATCGGCGGCACCAGCGCGGATATCGCGTTTGTCGACGAGACCGGAGCGCTTGAGGTGACCGAGGGCAATCTCGTCGGCCATGACATCTATGTCCCAATGCTCGACATCACGACGATTGGAGCGGGGGGTGGGACGATCTCGCGCCTCGCGCCCGACGGACGTCTTCTTGTAGGTCCTGACAGCGCTGGCGCGTCGCCCGGGCCGGTCTGTTACGGGAGGGGCGGCACGGACCCGACAACGACCGACGCGGATCTCGTGCTGGGATTTCTCAACCCTGAGTACTATCTCGGCGGCCAGATGGTGATCAACCCGACGCTCGCCGTGACGGCGATCACCGGACGGATCGCTGAGCCGCTTGGTCTTAGCGTTGAAGAGGCGGCCACGACGATGGTCGAGATCAATGACGTGCACATGGCAGAGGCAATCAGGGTTTTTGCGGCGCAGCGCGCGATCGACCTGTCAAAGGTCACGCTCGTGCCCTGTGGCGGCGCCGGGCCACTTCACGCGGCGGGCGTCGCGGAGGAGATTGGCATCAGCCGGATCTTGGTCCCGGCGAACCCCGGGGCATTCTCTGCGGTCGGGTTGCTTTCGACCGACGTTGTCCAGGACTTTGTCCAATCCGAGATCACCCTCCTTGAGTCGTCGAGCGCGGCGGCGATTGAGGACCAATACGCCTCGCTCGAGAGTCGCGCACTGCTGGCGATGCAGGCTCAGGGCTTCACCGCCGAAGAGGTGAAATGCAACCGTGAGGTCGACGCCCGCTACGCCGGGCAAGGCTTCGAGATCCGTATTTCGGTCCCACTCTGTGAAACCGATGAGACGCCCGCGTTGCTCCGTGGGCTGTTCCATGCGGGCCATCGTCGAACCTATGGCTATTCCGCAGAGTCAGAGCGGGTCGAGATTGTGAGCTTTCGCATCCGGACCGTCGTGAAACTGCCGACCTACGAACCGTTGCCGGCCCCTGCGCGGGGCGCCCCCCCTGATGCGCCGGTTCCCAAGGCGGAACGCCCCGTCTATTTTGGTGGCCACTGGAAGACGATTCCCGTTTACGACCGGACTGCACTCTTCGCGGGCATGGTTTTCGATGGCCCCGCGATCGTCGAGCAGCCCGACACCACCTCGTTTGTGCCTCCGCGCTGGAGGGCAACGTGTGACGCGTATCACAATCTGGTCTGCGAACGGAGTGACGGCTGATGGCTACGGTGCTCGAGGTCGAGGTGACAAGGACGCGGCTCGAAGCCGCGATCGCCGAGCTCACCTATTTGCTCTACCGCAGTGCGTATTCGACGCTTATGCGCGAGTCGCGCGACTGTTCGATTTTCTTGCTCTCGCCAAAGGGTGACATCGTCGTGAACGGGCTGACACACGGTCACCGGATGAACTACCACCACTTCATCCGGGTACTTCTCGAGCGTTTCCCGGATATGGCTCCCGGGGATATCTATCTCTCGAACCACCCCTACGAAGCTTCGATACCGCATACGCCGGACCTTGGCGTGGTTGTGCCAGCCTTCTGTGATGGCGTGCTCGTCGGCTTCGGCTGCTCGATAGCGCACAAGCCCGACTTTGGAGGCTCTGTTGTCGGTAGCGCGTCGATGGGCGCTACGCATCTCTTCCAAGAGGGGCTCTTGTTGCCACCGCTCCGCTACCGCCGCGACGGCGTCGTGAACGAGGTGGTCGACCAGGTGATTTCGGCCAACGTGCGCAACCCGGACCTGTTCTTCGGTGACATGCGCGCGCAGCTTGGTGTGACCCAGGTTGGAGCTGAGCGAATTACGGCGATCGCGCGCCAGTTTGGGATCAACACATTGCTCGAGGTGTACGACGAGCTCATGGATCAGGGCGAACGGAATCTCCGGCGGTGCCTCACATCTTGGCCCGACGGTTCGGTATCGGTGGAGGGTTTCATGGACAACGATGGAGTTGACCTCGAGCGTCCTGTCCGCCTCGCGCTCAGTGTCACCGTCTCGGGCGATGAGATCATCTTTGACACGACCGGGAGCGACGACCAGACGGTCGGACCCGTCAACATGACGATTCCCTATGTCGAGGCAGGCATCTTCTTTGCGCTGATCGCGTTGGCGGATCCCGACTTCGGATTCAACGACGGGATGCGACGTCCGGTGCGACTGGTGAGTCGGAGGGGGAGCGTCCTCGATCCCGTCTCTCCGGCGCCGGTCGGCGCGGCAACCTCGGTCAATCATCGATTCGTTGATCTGTGCTTCGAGGCGCTTGGCCAATTCATACCGGAGCGTTCGATCGCTCATTCCGGGGGAAGCGGTGGAACGCTCGCATTCAACTGGCAGACGGATCTATTGGGCGCGCGAGCGCTGCAGTATGAGGTACTCGGCAGCGCCATGGGCGCGATGGCCGAGCGGGATGGTGTCTCGGGTGTCGCGGTCTATGCGACGAACCTGGCGATCACCTCGGTGGAGATCCTCGAGTCACAGTTCCCGATGCGGGTGCGACGCTTTGAGCTGATCAAGGACTCGGGTGGCCCTGGCCGCACGCGCGGAGGGCTCAGCTACCGGCGCGAGTATGAGGCGGTGAACGCGGCGACTGTAAGCCGACGTGCCGAGCGGGGGCGATTTCCCGGCCGCGGAGTAGCCGGGGGGCTGCCGGGGAGCGTTGCCCGGGTGACGCTTGGCAGGGGCGAAGGTGATTTTCCGCTGCCCGTCGCTGGCCAGTACCAGGTAGCGCCCGGCGAGATCTTCCGAGTGGAGGGAGCGGGCGGAGGTGGAATGGGGGACCCTCGGACACGCGAGCCCGAGCTTGTCGCGCTCGACGTGCGGCGCGGGTACGTCTCGCGCGACTCGGCACGCGAACTCTACGCGGTCGTTTTGGATGAGGAGCTCGACGTCGATGCGGGTGCGACGACACGGCTTCGAGGGAGGCGGAGTTGAGCGATCACTCGCATCTTTCCGGGCACTCGTACGTGCACGATGCCGTGCGCGTCACGGCACCGGAAGATGACGCCGCGCTCCTCGAGGCGTGGGATCACATCGTTGTACCCCCGGAGTTAAAGGCGCTCCTTTTCAACCACGCGCTGTTGGCGATGGAACTGCGGCGGGTTGGTCTCGGAGGGGCGAGCCTGCCGACTCACGGGCTCATCGTCCTTTCGGGGCCGCCCGGTACGGGCAAGACCTCGCTCGCGCGAGGTCTTGGCGCGAAGGTGGCCGAACACTTCGGCGGGCGTCTCGGGTCCGTACGCGTTATCGATGTGAACTGCCATGTCCTCACGAGCGAGCTGCTCGGGCGTACACAGCGCAACATCATCCAGCTCTTCCAAGAGGAGCTTCCCTCGCTTGCACAGAGTGGGCCATTGGTCGTTGTCCTCGATGAGATGGAGGCGCTCGGGGTGTCGCGCGCGAAGTCGTCGGTCGAGATCAACCCGGCTGACGTCTTTCGCGGCACGGCGGCTCTGCTCTCAGCGCTCGACTGGGTGGCGCGCGAGCTTGTGGGAACGGTGGTGGTTGGCACGACCAACGTCCCCGGGGCGCTCGATGACGCTGTCATGTCGCGCGCAGATCTTGTCCTGAGTTTCCCAACACTCACGGTACCGGTCATTCAAGAACTTCTCGCGGACACGCTTTTGCACCTCGGGAGCAAATTTCCCGCGTGTGGTCTGCTGGCAGCCGACAAAGCACTCGAGGATGTCGCGGCCAACCTTGCCGGCCTCGATGGCCGTCAGGTGCGCAAGTTCATCCTCGACGCACTTGCCTCGGAGCAAGAGACGACGGTCGACCCCGGGAGGCTCTCGATGGAGACCCTGCTCTGTCGTTCTCAGGCCGTGGCAGTGGCATCATCGGTCGTCTCGCTCGCGCTGGGGGGCCTTTAGCGGGTCCGCAGCGTTGCGCGAGGACTGTTGGCCCGTCGGGCGAAGAGTTCAGAGCTTGGTGATCCGCGAGCTCGGACATTCGTTCGGGCTCGCGGCGTTTCGATTTCATCGGCAGGCGACGTTCGATAGCTTGTGTTGGGTCTAGAGATTGGGGTGTGACGATGAGTCTTCAGGCAAAGACGTCCTTTCGGTCCTTTGAGGAGTCGACAGCAAAGGACTGGGCGCTGATCAGGTCGAGCGGCAACATTGCCGCGAGCCTCTTGGCGGATCGTGTTCTCGAACAGCTCAGCTACCTCCGCAACGACTTCAGCGGCTTTCCCGTCGATCGACTTGAGCACTCGCTCCAGACCGCCACCCGAGCTCAGCGCGACGGCCGAGATGATGAGTACCTCTTGTGTGCCCTGTTACATGACATCGGCGACACCTTGAGTCCGCGCAATCATTCTGCAATTGGAGCGGCCATTGTGGCGCCTTACGTCTCTCCGGCAAATCATTGGTTGGTCGAGCATCACGGGGTCTTCCAGGGTTATTACTTCTGGCACCATCTCGGCGGTGACCGCAACGCCCGGGACGCCTTTCTCGACTCGCCCTACTTTGAATATACGGCCGAGTTTTGCGCCAAGTACGACCAGACAGCGTTCGACGTCGATTACCGGAGCGAGCCGCTTGAGCACTTTGAGCCGTTGGTTCGTGAACTCTTGGGGAGGAACTGAACGGAGATTCAAGATCACACCGAGGTGGCTGATCTTCGATGCGAGGATCTGTCGAGTCAGAGATTCAACGTCGACATCTGCGAGGCTCTGTTGGCTGGTCCGGACGCGAAACCCTTGGGAGCCAATGATTCGATAGATCTCACATCGTCTGGTGTCAGCGCGGCCAGATCTGCCTTGGCGTTTTCTTCCAGGTAGACACGGCGTTTGGTGCCGGGGACGGGCACTATGTCATCTCCTTGTGCCAAAAGCCAGGCGATCGCAAGCTGTGAAGCGGTCAGTCCCTTTGCAGAGGCAAATTGACTGAGTCTGTCGACCACCTCTCGGTTGATGCGGAAGTTGTCTCCCTGGAAACGTGGATGGTCGCGTCGACTATCGGCCGCACCGAGCTGGCTTGGAGACTTGATCGCGGCGGAGAGGAATCCGCGGCCCAAAGGGCTGTAGCAGACGAGTCCGATGTTGAGTTCCCGGAGAGTGCTCAAGAGATCGTCCTCGACCTCTCGCGTAAAGAGCGAGTATTCGTTCTGTGATGCGGCAATCGCGTGGACCTGATGCGCGCGTCGAACGGTCGCCGGTGAGGCCCCCGAAATGCCGAGATAACGAACTTTGCCCGCGGCGACCAATTCGCTCATTGCGCCCCAGGTATCTTCAATCGGTACCGAGGGATCCACGCGGTGTTGATAGAAGAGGTCGATGTAGTCGACTCCCAACCTCGAGAGAGATGAATCGCATGCCCGGTGCACGTATTCAGGGGTGCCGTTCGAAGGTCCGAGGGAGCCGTCCTCGTTTCGGGTACGGCCGAATTTTGTCGCAAGGATGACCTCGTCGCGACGCGACGCGATTGCCTTGCCGATGAGTTTCTCATTCTCGCCATCCCCATAGAGATCCGCGGTATCGAGAAAATTGATTCCCAGATCAAGCGCCCTAAGAATCGTCGCGACGGACTCTGCGTCGTCGGTCGGGCCGTAGTTTTGACTCATTCCCATGCAGCCGAGACCGATGGCCGATACGACAAGATCCTGCCCGAGACGCCGCGTACGAATCATGATCTCCTCAAAAAACCATTCGATTGTCGATGAGTCACGCTATATCGATGTTCCACTTCGAATCAACCGGGACAATCGGTGCTGGCCGACGATCGAGCCTCCCCGTTCCGGATGGCTACCTTGAACCACGGCCGCGAAAATGGATCCTTCGCACTAGAGTGACACGGCTGAAGATCCACGGGGTGTGAAAGGTGACGGTGCCTGTGCTTATTGACGGTCATGTGCACGTCATGTCTGCCGACTTTGATCGCTATCCCAAGCGATCAGACACGGTCAACCTTCCGGGTGATAGAACGCGCGACCGATTATGGCAAGAAGCCGCTCCCGTGACGCTTGAAGATTATGAACAGGTGATGGATCTCGCCGGAGTAGACCGTGCGGTCTTGACTCAACCGTTCCTCGCCTATGCCGGTGACAATAGCTATCTCGTCGACTGTGTGCGCCGCCGACCTGACCGGTTTGTCGCAGTGGGGGCCGTCGATCTCGACAATGATCGAGAACCCGTTGATACGATTGTCCGTCTTTTCGCAGCCGACGCGATCGCTGCGGTGCGGTTGTTTGTCTCAGGACTGGGTGTTGGAGGTTCACTCGAAGATCCAAAGGCATTTGAGATCGCGCAGCTCGCCGGGAAAATTGGAAGGCCCGTGCGCGTCCATTTGGCACGCAATTCGCTCAAAGACAACGCAGGTCGCCTGCAAGACCTCCTCGGCCAACTTCCCGAGACACGCTTCATCCTCGATGCATGTGGCAGTCCGGATCTCAAATCAGGGGCTCCCTGGCCAGAGGTGCAGCCGGCTCTGGGACTTGCGAGCTTCAGGAATCTGTCTTTGATGGTCACGCTGAATAATCTCTTGGATACCGACGGCAAGGCATTCTTGACGAACATGGTCGAACGCTTTGGGGCACGACGGTTGTATTGGGGTTCAAGTTTTCCCCATACCAAGGGAGAGGGATACAGCTCGCTTGTTCAGTGTGTCGTCGCAGCCTGCGGAGGTCTGAACCGTATCGACAGGGCCCGGTTTCTCGGCGGGACCGTGTCCGAGCTCTTCCCTGGGCTGGTCGGGTAGCAAGGTCATCTCGACTGGAGTGGTGGGTGTCGACCACTGCTCAGAGCTTGGACGGTGCGCTCGTTGACGTCACGAATGTGTCCTGGATCGAAGTTGCGCGGCGATCGATGCGTGATGGTCCCGTTCGAAAGGGCGTGCTCACGGACGCGTTCGCCAAGCGCGAGTACCTCGCCAACGAGGTGATCGTGTGGGGAGAACTCGTCTTAAAGCAAAATCCTGTGGGCGATGAGTGGGGGGAGGTGTCTGGTTCGGGCGAGTCAGCTCGTTGGTGTGGCGCCCGGTACATCTGCGAGTCTGACGCTGAGCAGCCCGGGTTTGCCCGAGATCACCGTTGGCGCGTACGCGACGCCGCTCGTCTCGTCATACGCGACCCAGCTTGACCGCCGGTGACTCGGCACCGTGGCGAGAAGCGAGGTGGGGCTGCCGCTGAAGATCCCGATTACGGGGCCCTCTGGGAAGCCCGACGCGGCAAGCAGGTAGCGGTCGATACTCGGGAGGTAGACCGCCCCGTCGCCGCATCCACAGCCCTCGATCACCTCCGCTACGGCCTGCGTGCCGAAATCCCAGATGACCGTGTTCGGAGAGGATCGGTCGGAGCCGGCGAACAGCCCCTGGTTCGTGGACGGGTTGATCGCAAGGCCGTTCGGGCTGCACGGAACGCCGATCTTGTGGGTGGCAACGAGTTGATCGTTCGTGGGGTCGACCTGGTATAGGACGTTGTCGGCGTTGCCAGCGAGGTAGACCATCTCATCGTTCGGGTTGAACCGCGGCTGTTCGAGGCCGCCGCCGAGGCCGTCGATCTTTGCGACAACGGTGTCTGTCAGTCCATCGATTGCGAGGAGGAAGCCATCGTTGCGGTTCGCGATGTATACCTTCTGGTGGACGGGATCGAAGTCGACAAGGTCGGAGTGTCCGCGACCACCGGTGTCGATCCGGGTCATGACTTTGTGCCGATCGGTTGAATCGGGGCGGATGTCGATCACGGCGACAGCGCTTGGCAGAATCCCGACGAACAGTTTTCCGATCTCGTGGGCTACGCAGATCCCATAGATGCTCCCCCGGATCTTGATCGTCTCGAGGTAGATGGCCGCTCCCGAAGAAAGGTCGAACACATCGACCCCGCCGCTCCAGTTGTCACCGAGGTAGAGGAGCCTCGTGTGCTGGTCGATTTCGAGTGTGTCGGTGAACTTCATGCCGACTGCGTCGTCTGGCAGCGTCAGCGATGTGGTCCGTGTGGCGCTCATCAATTCCCCCCGGTCAGCCGATCTCTCGGCGTTCGTCTTCCCTGTCCATCGCTCACGTTCAAAGAACCCGATCGATGCCGCTCAAGGTCCCCCTCGTTCAAATTTTTCACGAGAGACGTCGGTCTGCCCAGAGCATTTCTGTTGAAAGGCGTCAACGGTTCTGACCGCGCGCTGTAGATCCTAAGGCATCTGCCTCGCGGATGCACACCCGAGGAGAGTCGACTCGAACGGTGGCCCAAAACACTGGCTGACCTCGATCGCCATTTCGCGATGTCGCGCGAGGCTGTGGGAGGGTCCCTGGTTATCAGAAGCTGTCGAAGCCACCATCGGCCGGAATCGAATACTGATCTGCGATGCACATCCCTTTGCTGCAGCTCCGAATTCGTGAGCAGAGCCACGAGCTGGGTCTGGTCCGATCAGTCTGGCTCGGTCAGGACTCGAGCCGGATGGCCTCCGCGGGGCAGCGGAGGATGGCGAGGCGGGCGCGCTCGAGAGCCTCAATGGGAACCACCTCGACGCGCACGCTAGCGATGCCATCAGAGCCGAGCTCGAAGAGATCAGGTGCGACCTCTTCGCAGATGGCGTGGCCGGCACAGAGCACCTCGTCGATCACGAGTCTCATCTGATCGCCCGCTCTTTCGAGCCGACTGACCAGAGTAGGCAGTTCATTGAAAGGTGGCGACGGTTCGTTCAGTCGCGCGGTGAAAGGTCGAGGTCCGAGGGAGCGTTCTCGGGCACTCTCCAGACGAGATAGCCGTGGTCGAACTCTTCGTGGCTCTTGTTGACCGCGACCGTGAGTCCCTCCCAGACCTCGTCGAAGTGGTCCCAGTCCTCGGAGTCGATGACGCTACGTACCTTCGCGAGGTCGTCTGCGATGAAGAGTTCGATCGCGTCGTTGTACTGGGGACGCACAAGAACAGCGAGGCGCAGCGTCTTGGTCAGCTCACCGAGCTGGTGACGGGCGACCCGTCGGTTGCGCGCCCTGCCGGCCTGGTAGCAACGGGTAGCCCGGTCGGAGATCTCCAGCATGAAATGGGCCAGTCCGCCATGCAGGTTGGCGAGCTCATCGAGACCCAGATCGGCACGACCGTTGTTGGCGACATGCGAGTGGTTAGCGGTTTCCGTCATTCTTCCCCCAAAGTGAAGTCTCATTGGAACGTGCCGTTTGGATAGCCACGTTAGCAAGAGACCGGGGATCCAGCATTGTGGGTGGCGCGGTGCGAGCCCGGGAATGCGCCCATTCCGCATCGTCCCCCGTTTGACGTCGAGCCCACAAGGCGGGCGCCTGATCGGCAGTTCACGTGGCTCGGCGGGCCGTCTGTTTCGTCGATGAGACAGGCAAGTGCGAGGAGCGGCGCTCGGCGGCGGCACCTGGGCGATTTAATCATAATGAAGTCGAACAGACATATATTTAACGATTTGTTGCGATGAGGTGAACTCCCCCCTATGCTCTCCCTTGCAGTTCAGATGAGCTGCGAGCGCCGGGGGGCGCGATGCTAAGGGGGGAATTCATGCGATTGACGAAGTTCCTGGTACCGATTGCTTCAGGGTTGGCGGCGAGCGGACTGCTCCTGACGGGCGCGTCAGTGTCTGCGGCCGTTCGACCTGCTACCAAACACCCGACACCTGCGAAGTTGGACTCGGTCGGTCTGCCGAGGCCCGAGCTCCGGAGTATTGAAGTTGGTTGGAATATATCGGCGACCTCTCATGATGTCGATATCGCGCGATACGAGAACCTGTTTCAGAAGTATGGCGTGGTCGTGAGGATCCTGCAGTTCACCTCGGACACGACGGAGATTGATGCACTTATTTCTGGACAGATCAAGATTGCGCTGAACACCGGAACCGGAGCCGTCCTCGCCTCACAGCTGACGAGCACACCGCTTGAATCAGTCTTCGTGGGACAGACGAACATCACCGACAACCTGTACTCGGCGAAGGGCATCACCACCGCCCAGCAGTTGATCGGTCACTCCATCGCGGTCAGTTCCTATGCCTCCACGACCTATGGCGAGGCCCTCATCGCGCTGAAGCAGCTCCATCTCACGCCAAAACAGGTGACGATCACGAAGATTGGAGGCGACTCGTCGCGTCGTGCCGCGCTGCTCTCGGGTAGTGTGGGCGCATCGCTCAACGACCGAGCCGAGGCTCCTCAGCTTCTTTCGGCTGGAGCCAGCATCTTGTTGAATTTCACGAAGATCAAGAACGCGGACCTTTTGACTGGAGATGTCACGGTCACAAAGTCATTCGCGAAGCAAGATCCCAACACGGTGCTGGCCGTTGTCGCAGCACTCACCGAGGGAAACCACATTTTCCTCAAGCACCCCGCCATCGCGATAAAGGCAGGCGTCGCGATCCAGGGTGCGACCGTGGCAGGTGAAACTCAGCAAGTGCAATATGACCTTCAGGGCTTTCGACCGGACAACGGCTACATGAAACTGTTCGACTGGCAGGAGTCGAGGATCATCTACTCAGCTACGGATCCGCAGCTTGTCAGTGTCGAACCCTCGAAGGCATATACCGATCAATTTGTCAATGAGCTTTGGACCAGCGGTTTTGACAAGAGGATGGGCATACCGAAGAACTAACCAGTCGCGGTCCGTGTCACCAGCGTGGGTGTTCAGCTCGCGTACCGGCACGGCCACTAGAAGGTAAGTTCACAAGAGATGAAGGTGGCGGGCCTCCCTGGTGGGGGCCCGCTGCGTTTTTCCCCGCCCTCTCGCTGCCTGTCCCCTCTTGGGGAGTCCGCGGTCCACGGTTCGAGCCACAGCTCGTGACAGTTCGCTTGATGCGATGCGATTCGTGGATCAGTTGTTCAGAGCCAGCCGATCCTCGCCTGGGTGACCTCGCCGGCGGGCGCCACGGCGAGTTCTCCGGCGAAGATCCGCTGAAGTGTTCGATCGATGACGTCCATGATCTCTGGAACGGACGCCCGGAGATTCTCGAAGTCGTGTTCGCCTATGTCATTTGGCTCGTATTCGGCATGGACCAGCAACGTCTGGGGATCCAACAGGGCTTTTGTGAGGAAACCGAGTGGGTTGGCAGAGAGTGCCTCGTCGTACATTCGGTGACCAGGCTCCCAGTTTTTGAATGCAAGATGGTGGTGTGTCCGGTCAAACGAACCGTATGGACCACCGATCGACTCGAGGAGATCACCGCGCCAGAGTGCCCGACCGAGGTTGATCGGTCTTGCAGCGTAAATCGATCCGGTTGAGGATCCCAGTTCGAGAAGGCGAATCTCCAACCGGACACCCCGTTCGGGGCCCTCCCCCTGCCCAGGGTCTGGGGCTGGATCAAGGAAATACAGATCGCTGATTGCAACGCACAACTTTTCAAATCCGAACACGTAAAGCATTCGCCTTCGCCTCCACAGTTCAGTTGTGCTCATCCTAGCGACCGTGCATCAAAACAGATGAATGAGGTTTCGGGGAGAACTTAGCGAGACGGACAACTCGTCCTTCGCCCGAAGTCAACCGCCGGTTCGTGCCAAGCCGGTCAGACCGCCAGTTCACGGGGGTGAACTGGGAACGCGGAGTCTGTAGGTTCGCACTAGCGTAGAGCCGATGAGGGACTGACGGCGGTGGTCATTGAGGTGCGTCAGACGTCTGTCGGTTCGGATCAGTATCAATGCGCGAGGTAATCATTGGCCTTGACGTAGGTACCACCAGTACCAAGGCGGTCGCGTTTGCCTTGGACTCGTCGCGGCGGTCGGTGGTAATTCGCAAGTATCCATTGCTCCACCCGGGTCCGCTGCAATATACCCAGGACCCGATGGTCATTCTCGAAGCAGCTGCCTCGGCGTTGGCTGAATGTGTTCAAACCACCGAGGGCGCCAAGGTGCTCGCCGTGTCGGTGAGTGCCGCGATGCATGGGCTGATGGCGCTTGACGGCAATTGGCAGCCGCTTACTCCGCTTGTCACGTGGGCTGACGGGCGGGCCGGAGACGAAATAGTTGCCCTCGAGCGGATCGGGATGACGCTCGACCTTCAAGCATCGACCGGTGCCGCACTTCATCCGATGACTCCCTTTGCGAAGCTCTTGTGGTTCGCGCGCCACGACCGGGACGTGTCGAGCAAAGCACGCCTCTGGGTCGGGCTCAAGGACTATCTGTTGTATTGGCTCAGTGGCAGTTTCGTTACCGAGCTGTCGTCTGCATCCGGCACCGGATTGCTCGACCTTGTGACCAGATCATGGAGTTCTCTCGCTCTTGACCTTTGTGGGCTGCAACCAAGCCAGCTTCCCGAGATCCTCTCGACGACTTCGACCTTGCGACTTGCAGCGGAGGTGGCTTACGCTCTTGGGCTCCCCGTTGGAACACCGGTGTGCGTAGGGGCCGGTGACGGTCCGCTTGCCAATCTCGGCTCAGGGGCAACCGAGCCCGGAGTTGCTGGGCTATCGCTCGGAACGAGCGGGGCATTGCGCGTGGCCGTGGATGGCCCAAGTCCAGACCGGCACGGATCCCTGTTTTGTTACGCGCTGGCAGATCCGCTTTGGGTGGTGGGAGGAGCCACATCGAATGGCGCCGATGTCCTGCGCTGGGTGGGGAGCACCAGCGGCCTGGACTCTCTGGTCGCCGAAGACTCCGATGCAGTCGCGCTCGAACTCGCGGCAGGCGTGAACGCGGGGAGCGACGGTCTTGTGATGCTTCCGTTCCTCCTCCCCGAGCGCTCGCCCCTCTGGGATCCCTATCTTGCCGGCGCGTTTGTAGGTCTGCGTCAAGACCACACCTTGGCACATCAGGTGCGAGCTGGTATCGAAGGAGTCTGCATGCAGATGAGCCTCATACTCGACCGTCTCAGTTCGCGATATCCCATTCGTTGCATTCGAGCGACCGGTGGCGCTTTCCGCTCCCAGCTGTGGGCGGAGCTCATGGCAGCAGCGCTCGATCGGCCGCTGTACATCGTGAGCGAGGCAGAAGGAAGCGCACTTGGCGCCGCCGTACTGGGGCTCGTTGCAATCGGTGAAGTCTCTAGTTATGACGATGCCTTCACAGCTCTTCATTGCAACGGGGTTGATTCCGCCTCACCGGTGAGTTGTGCACCGGAGTTGGTGGATGCATTTCGCGACATTAGGTCGAGAGTCCCCGATCTTCTCGGTTCCCTCGCGCGGGCAACCTCGCATGCAAGAACGATCATGACCGACAGTTCAAGGGGCGGTCGTTGCTGAGCTCGAGTCGGAGCATCCGAGCGCCAAAAGGCCGAACCCGACTTCAGTGATCTGTGACGTCGTGCTGTGCGGTAGTGCCGTCAGGTGGTGTCGTGGGTAACGTTCACATCATCGACCTTTCGCGCCGCGGCGACGCTTTGTCAATCACCCGCGCTCGCGCTCGCGCTCCGCTCGAGCATTCCCTGACGAGGGGCGAGGTAGAGATAGGGCCACTCTCGTCGGGCGGACCGTTCGATGAAATAGCGCACGCCGAACGCGATCCGGATCATGATCGCCTCGCCGTCCGAGGTATTCACGTGCCGGTGCGGAGTCTGCGGGCCCGGCACCTGGAAGCCGGTTCCCGTCTTCCAGGGAACCTGCTCGTCTCCAATCGTCGTATAGCCGCTTCCCTGGATGACATAGAGGTGCGCCTCGGCGTGCGCGTGCATTCCTCCGTATTCGTGCGGCGGATCGATGAGCAAGCCCGAGACCTCGACCTCTTGGGGCTTAAAATCGTTGTACTCCTTGCCAATTCGCATGAAGTTGTAGGTCTTCGATTTGTGCATCCCAGCCGGAATTGCGTTGATCATGTCATAGGTGTCGCCGAGCACGAGCGGATGTTCGGGGTCGAAATCGGGCATTGAATCGGGCATCACAGGCACGCCGTCATTCTCTCCTTGCTCGACGATCGCATCCTCGATAAACAGAGCGACGCGGCCCGTCGCGTCAGGGTTCATTCCGTCGAGGGAGATAGGAACCTCCGGTACGTTCATGGTGACGTCCTTGTCTTCTATCTGGATGGTCCTGTGCATTCCGCAAAGATGCTCGAGATGCACGGCGAGCGCGGAGACGTAACGCGCCGGCGACTGACTGGTGTTGAAATGCTGGTGCACCGAACCGAAAGGCACCAACAGGCAGCTGTGCCTGCGCCAGTCATAGCGCACACCATCGATGACGCTGAAGCCCTCGCCCTCGACGATGAAGATCGCCTCCTCGCCGTGCTTGTGAGCTCCCGTATGACTGCCGGGCGGGATTTCGGCGATCATCGTCGTCGTCCCGTAGGTACGAAAGCCCGTCTCTGGCGAGATAACGAGCGCGGCGCGGTGGTCCTGGCGCGTCTCGACCCAGTCGAGGTCCTCTTCGTGCATGTTCCGCCGGGCGACCGCGCGCTCGGCCTCCGCCTGGTTCCACTTGTCGAGCCAGTCGTCGTAGAAGTTTGTCATCTCTCTCTTTCGCCGTAGGACTCTTGTGACCGGCTTGAGATCGGAGATTCCGGCTTCCGTTGGCGGCGAAGGACAACGTCCGCGTCGCGCTTGACCGCTCTTGGTGCTCAGATCCGCCAGGAGTCGAAGCGGTGCTCAAGTCGGCCGATGATCTCGCTCAGGATCACGCCCAAGAGCGCGAGGAGCACGATTCCGAACATGACTGTTGACGTCTGCAGGAACGAGCCGGCAAGCGAGATCATAAATCCGAGGCCCTTGTTCCCGGCGATGAACTCGCTCGCGACCGCGCCGATGAGACAGCGCGAGGCTCCCTGGCGGAGCCCCGTCATGATGTAGGGAAGACTTCCGGGGATAATCACGGTACGGAAGGTGCGCATCCGTGAGGCGCCGAAGCTCTTCGCGACGCGAAGCCATTTGCCCTCGGTATTCTTTACGCCAGTGAGTGTGTTGATCGCGACATAGAAGATTCCGATGAACAGCACCAGCATCAGGCGGAACTTGAAGCCGATCCCGAACCACAGGATGAGAATCGGGACGAACGCGAGGTCTGGCGCGACATTGGTCGCGTTCAGCAGCGGGTCAGTGACGTAGCGCACATAGCGGAACACCCCACTCACAAGCCCGATCACAATGCCGATCAACGAGGCAAGGAGGAAGCCGACCAGCCATACCGAGAGGGTCGTCTCGAGGTTTCCCCAAATGGTGCCGGTCGAGAACTGCTGGTAGGCGGCGTAAGCGATGTCGCTGGGCCGGCTGATGAGGGTCGGGTTGATGAGGTTGGTGCGGTTGGCTACCTCCCACAGCGCGAGGACTCCGACCACGCCCGAGACGCCGTAGACGAGCCGGGCCTTTGGGAGCCAGCGTGAGCGCTGGCGCATCGAGCGCTCCCCGGCGATGACGGGCTCGGAGGCAGTTGTCATGAGCGGACGTCCGCCGCTGTGGCAGGGGCCAACTCGGATTCGATCTCGCTTCGGAGGTCGTCCCAGAGTCGTTGCTCGATCGCGGCGAACTCCTGCGTCCGCTTGATGTCGAGCGACCGGGGTCGCTCGATCGGGATGACGACGTCGTCGATGATATGTCCGGGGCGCCCGCTCATCACAAGCACCCGGTCGCTCAGATAGATCGCCTCGTCAAGCTGGTGGGTGATGAACAACACGGTCTTTTGCGTCTGGTCCCAGATTCTCAGAAGCTCGGACTGCATGAGCTCTCGGGTCTGGGCATCGAGGGAGGCAAAGGGCTCGTCCATGAGGAGCACGTCGGGATCGACCGCGAGCGCTCGCGCGACGTTGGCGCGCTGTTGCATGCCGATCGAGAGTTCGCCGGGATAGCAGTGCTCGAACCCTTTGAGACCGACCATCTCGAGGAGCGGCATCGCCCGTTGCTGAGCCTCCTTGCGTGAAATCCCCTGGCACTCGAGTCCGTAGGCGCAGTTCTGCACTGTCGTGAACCAGGGGAGCAGTGAGGCCTCCTGGAAGACCATCGCTCGGTCTGGGCCTGGCGCGGTGACTGGCCTGCCATCCATCTGCACCGAACCCGAACTCGGCTGGATGAGCCCGTCAACGACTGCCAACAGCGTGCTCTTTCCGCAGCCGCTCGGTCCGACGATGCTCACGAATGAGGACTTCTCGATGGTCATGGAGACCCGGTCGATCGCCCGGAAGCGCTCGTGCGTTCTTGGTCGCTCGTAGATCATGGTTACATCGGAGATCGTTAACGTCTGCACTTGCAAGTTCCTTTCTCTGTGGTGGACGCTCGGCCTACGTGTTGTCCGCGCCGAACGCCGAGTGTGAACCAACATGCCGCCAGTGGAGGACCCTCTTTTCAACTGTGGAGACGACGCGGAACGCGCCGAGGGCGACCACCGTGATAAAGAGGGCATCGAATAACAAAAGCCCGGTCTGGCGATCGTTGCCATATTGCAAGAGGCGATACGCGAGGCCGGAGTTGGCAGCGAAGTACTCTCCGACGACGACTCCTGAGACGCCGCGGCCGACGCCGATTCGGGCGGCCGCGAATGCGAACGGTGCGATGCTCGGGAAGACGATGGTCCGGAGCAGCCGGAACTTCGGGCATCCGAAGCTTCGTCCCACCCGAAGGTACTGCGGGTTGATGCTCGATGTCGCGGTGTACATGTTGACGGCGATCACCGGGAAGGTGATCAGGAAGATCAGCGCGATCTTGGACGAGAAGCCGAGACCGAACCAGATGAGCACGAGCGGGACCAGCGCGATGCCGGGGATCGAGTTCAGCGCGTCCACCCACGGGCGAAAGATGAACCGCAGGCGCCAGAACCATCCGAGCGCGAATCCAGCAGCGAGCCCGCTCGCGAGCGCCATCCCGTAGCCGACCACGAACTCGATGACGCTCACCCGGAAGTCGCTCCAGAACTGGGCGGTCTGGACGAGGTGGTAGCCAGAGCTGATCACCGCCGAGGGCGACGCGAAAAAGAGCTGGTTGATGAGTCCAAAGGTTGATGCAAGTTGCCACGCCACAAGGAACACGACAAGAGCCGCGGTGGGCACGAGAACACGCTCACGGTCTTTTATCCGTCGCAGCACCCGACTGAGAGCCCGGGCTTCCAGTGTTTCCGGATCCCAGACCTCGCCTTCAACCACACCCGTTACCATCATCCCCCCTGAATGTGACTCCCGACTCTCAGCGGAGTCATCGAGCCTGATTCCCAACCGCGACCGGCAACCTTAGTGTCTTTGTCAAACGAGTCTGACCCGGCTGGATGATAACCCCCCCGGGTCACTCAACCAAGTCCAACTGCTCCCGGTCCATCTATTGTTTACTATTGCTGAACTCTTTGGGATAAGAGACTCCAAACCCCACGAGCTGTGGATCAATCTTTACGAAAGACAGCTCCGCAAACTGCAAGTTATCGGACCTCGAGCGGCAGTTGTCGAGTCGCCAGAGGTGGTGATTCATTGTTGTCTGGGACGCGACGTCCGCGCTGTCCAACCTTTCGATCGGGTTCTCGTACGTGGCTACGGCGCGCATAACACATCTCGCGGCGAGTCCCGAGATGATCTGCGACAAGAGCCTTGGTGATTCCATAAACTTCCCCCGGAAATACGGGAATCAAGATAGCTGTTTGCGATGCCCGTATAGACGTGGCGAACATATCACACCGCGATGTGGAAATGAACCGCTCGAATCGGACAACCTGTATACCGCGCCGACGTTGTCGTTCCATTGTCTGGGATGCCCGCAAGCGATAGGAGAGCCTGTGTCGTCATCCCGGTTCCAGCGAGCCCCCGTTTGTGCAATTCGATCACCGGCCACGTGTGTTGGGAGCTGATCTCTCGCGACCTGCAAAGAGACGATCAGTTATAACTCGCTCCAACGTTGTCGCGCCATTGAACTGTGTCATTGAGCTGGGGTTGTTGTCGACAATCGACGTGTCCGCTGCGGCCAGAATGAAGGGACTTGAAATCCTCGTTCGATAGGCCTTGTTAGATCATCTTGATGTCGGCGCTGTTTCTCCTTTCTCCTGTTGTTGCACAGCAACCTGGGAGCCGGTGAAGTTGGCGACGGTTGATTTTCGAGTATCGCATGAACTGGCTTGGGTATCTTGAGATATCAATGTCGTGCTGTTTGGTGTGTCTTTCGCGGATGTTGAATTCAGTGGGCTCTGGAGTGCTAACTGTTCTTAACGAGAGACCGGGATGAGCTTGACCGAATGATCTCGATGCTCGATGCGGACAATCTGCGTCGTTGGGTTGGTTATTTCCAATTGGTACCGAGTTCATCACATCGTCTTGGAATGAGAGAGGTTTTAACGCCTGTGCGCGATTGGTATTCCCAGCAACAAGTTGATGCGCGAAACGTTGAGATTGACGAGGATTGAGAAATTCAATGCCGGGGGTGATCGCGGTCAAAGATGTAGACGCGTTCCGTGAACTCCTCAAGTGCGTGAGCGCAGCGTGCCAAAGCCTCTTGGGCAGCCTGCTTCCCGCTCGCATTTAGCGAATCGCGATCTTGTACCTTGTCGAACCAACGTTGCAACTTGACGAAATCCTCTTCGTTCTCTTCCAACTCACCAAAGGTAAAATGCTCGACGGCGATTTCTTTCTCTACTTCGGAGAGGAAGTGCACGCATTTGTCAAGGATCTCATCGTATTCATCGTTGCGCGCTTCATTAAACAGCTCGAGTATCTCGGTACCACCAGAGATCGGCTCAGCGGAAAAGAGAATGGCAGTTCCACCCATCTCGTCAACAATCTGGTTCCGGAGACCTCTGAGCGCGCGATCGTTCGCGGTGCTCGATGGGAGTGCTGCAACGGCACCTTGGAGATAAATTGCTCCAAGATTCTTTAGTCGACGCCAGACAGTCGCGCGTAGCCTACTTGGCTCACTTGGTACGCGATATACAAGGAGCCGCCAGTTCAAATCGGCCGCAGTCTCGCTGCCAGAAGCCGAGGAATCCTCTGATTTCATTGCCGTATGACCCTTCGGAGAGCTAGAAAATACCGGAACATCTCTTAGCTACGATGCGAGACTCTATTGCGCATCGTGTCTGTTTCGGTCGAGCCGACCTCTCTCGCAGAGGACGGCTCGCTCTTTGGTTCATAAGTGCAGTCCTCGCGGGTTGAGAAAGATGCGATTTAGCTGAAAATGCGTGCAAACAGCTGCAGATTCTATAAACTAACAGCTGTTAGTATTCAATGGGGCTACCGCCGGAGAAAACGTGTCGCTCCAAGTCTTGCCCAAGAACGTGCCCAAGAACGTATTGTCACCGAAGATGGATTGTACGTCATGCGACTGAGCATGGCATTTTAGAGGAGGAAATCGATTGTTTAGATCCCTGTCGGGTATGGAGGTGCGCGGATGACGACCAGTGTCGTACTGTTTATCTCCGCATTCTTTGCCTGTTGTGTCGAGGCGGTAGAGGCCACGACGGTGGTTCTCGCTGTTGGTCTGACGCGCAGCTGGAAGTCGACAAGACGCGGAGTATTCGTAGCCGTGGCAGTACTTGTGGCCATAGTTGCAGCACTTGGACCAACAATCTCGCACCTGCCGCTCAGCCCTCTCCGTCTTGTCGTCGGTGGACTGTTGCTCGTCTTTGGTCTTGGCTGGTTGCGAAAGGCGATTTTGCGTGCCTCGGGTTATAAGGCTCTGCATGACGAGGCGGCGGCATATGCGACGTTGACCGCTGAGGCACAGAGACTGAACGGCGCCCCAGGGGTCGGTTCCGGTGTCGATGCTCTTCAGGCGTCTGGAGCCGGATGGATGGGGGGCGACGCGTACTCTTTTACGCTCGCTTTCAAATCAGTCCTTCTTGAGGGGATGGAAGTTGCGTTCATTGTGGTGACATTCGGTGCCAATGCCCACAATCTCGGCCTTGCCTCTATCGCGGCTATTGCTGCCATAGCGCTTATCGTTGCTGTGGCATGTGTCGTCCGTGGTCCGCTCTCGAAGGTGCCTGAGAATACGATCAAGTTCTCCGTCGGAGTACTTCTCGCGAGTTTCGGAACGTTCTGGGGCGCGGAGGGAGCTGGTGCGACGTGGCCTCACTCGGACGCCTCATTACTGGTGCTCATTCCCGCCATTGCCCTGATGGCGTTGGCGACGGTGGGAGTCTTGCGAAACTATCGACGATCTGACGAGAAGAGTTCTCTCACCCCGGTCGTTACGTCATGAGTGGTTTTCGACGCGCCAAAGCCATGGCACGAGGTTTCGGGATGTTTTGGTGGGACTTCATTGTTGGAGAAGACATCACCATTGCGATTGGTGTTTGCCTGGGCCTTGGTGCAGTTGCCATCTTTCACGCACATCGGCTGAGTACGTGGTGGGCTCTCCCTATTTTGTGGCTGCTGGCTCTTTTCATATCTTTGGCGAAAGCGTTGCGCAAGGCCCGGTAATTCGCAGCAGAGCGGCTTGGGTGTACTTGGCTCAACCAGATGAGATGCGTAAATACTCTGACGATGGATCTGCAGACAGAGTATTCGTGCTACGCGAATCGATGATTCGCCATTGTGTATCAGGTGAGATGGAAGAGCCAATCAGGGGGGCAAAAGATCGCTTCGCGTCCAGATCATGCACGGGTTAACGTCGTCTGTTGTCAAATTTTCAGAGAGACTCTCCACGCCCGTACAACGCAATTGGTTGCGCGAGATGAGAGGGCGTAACTTGTTGCGAAGAGAAAGAAAATGTCGTGCTCGTGTGAGATTCGAATGGATTGATCTACGCAGAGCCTACGGCGAGGTTGGCCAGAGGTCTCGATTGATCTGGTTACCTTGAACCAAGGGCAGTGGATCTCATCCATTTCAGGTTCTCTTTTGCCGCGATAGGGTTGGCGCACCATTGATATCCGGGGACTAATTGCATTTGGGAGATTATTTCATGGCGAATTTTTATGACGACTGGCTGGGGATGTGGAACCGGGCCGAGTCCGAGCGTGCCTCCTCTCGTCGGAACATGCATGAAGAGGATCTTGACTGGGTTGAGACCTCCCAGGACTTTCGTGCCGCGTTGGTGATTTCACCGGAGACAGGATTTCGTACCTATGGGACGACGACGATGGTCGCCGAGATCCCCCCCGGCGCGCATACCGGAGCGCATAAACACGGTGAGGAGGCAATATTCATCGTCGAAGGCGAGGGCTTTAGCGTCATTGACAATGTTCGCTATGACTGGCGTCGGCATAGCTCGCTTTTGGTTCCGTTCGGCTCGGTTCACCAGCACTTCAATACGGGCGATACCCCTGCCCGCTATGTTTCAGCACTTGCAGTTCATCTCGAGCATCTGTGTGGCATGCATCGGACGATCCAGGTTGAAGAGAAAGGAGCGACGGTCACCGTGCCCAAAGTCAGTGTCTCTCCTGATGGGATGAATCCCGAGGGGACCGGTCGTGTAGCGCTGTTCATTGAAGACGCGTCGATCAAAGGTGGTGGTGAATCAGATGGCGTGGCCGTGATCCCGGACACCATGCCAGAGTTTGACCCTGAACATCCGCTGGTGCTTGGTGACACCTTTGACATGTTGAACGCCATACCAGCAGGGATACATAAATCAAAAACGATCAATTTCATGCGGATTGGCAAGGAATTGAATGATTTCAAACCCCAAGAGGTCGAGATCAGCGGACTCTTGATCGACCCTCCGCACGAATTCGGTGGAATGCACGCCCATATGGAGGCACATCTTTATGTCATCGAAGGATCGGGATACACGACGATCAACCGAGAAGATGTCCCGTGGAAGAAAGGAACCGGATTCCAGGTTCCCGGACCCCAGACTCCACATCGCCACGTCAACACTTCGGATTCCGAGGCGGTAATGATCCGCATCGCCTTCGGGGTCCGCTATTTCATTGAGCGATCTGCTCGACGGGAATATCCCTATCTCTATCTCTCGCCGCGACAGGGAGTGCTTCAGCAAAGTGCAATCGCAAGAGATCCGGATCGAGCAAACTAAAATCGAGCGAACGAAAATCGAGCCAACGAATTAGGTAACTCGGACTCCGTTTGGTTTATCAGGTACACCTGAGGCGCGGTGTTTCGAATCTGGGATTACAAAGACCAACGCTGTCTGATTTCGGAGCGAGTACTCTGAGTGGTTCATAGGGAACCCAGATGTACCCGAGACGTTGCCTTCGATTTGAGGTTCGAACCACCTGAAGGGAATCTCTGACCTGTTCCCCCGACAGCGTGGAGGTAAATATTGATGTATGGATCTGATTCCAGGTGAATCGAAGCGATGCATGAGTTTTCTGAGCTGTCGTGATCGATCTCTTGGTGAGTGGAACGTTCGATTGAGCTTGTTGTTGATCGGCTCAATTACGCGGTTGCATTTTGATATCAGGTCGCGACGCGATTTGAACGCATCCCGGATATAGATCCTCTGTTTTGGCACGACTCAACGATTCGTTTGGAGGTCGTTCGTGATCGCCGAGGCTGTACCTAGAAATCCTCCGCGACTACGGCGCGGGGCAATTGTTTGAGTAGTTGAATTTCGGCGTTCTGGTCTGTAGGTCCGCATGAGCAATTTTGCGGGGATAAGAAACGAACGAATCAACAACTGGAGGCAGAGCAAGTAGCGGCTGGAAGAAAGCGAGAGTCTGGTGAGTTTGAACTCTACGGTGAAGCAAAGGTTATCGAATCAGTACAAGGCATTGTTTCTCACGCAAAGTGCCGGAGTTGAGATCCCCCCGGGACCCCTTCAAAAGCATCGCGACATTCGTAGCGGATCGCTGCGGGCTGCCATATTTGGTCTCAACGACGGTCTGGTCTCCAATATCTCTCTCGTGCTCGGCACCGTAGGCGCTCACTCCTCGGGCGGCGTCATTCGACTTGCCGGGCTTGCCGGACTCTTCGGTGGGTCGTTCTCGATGGCCGCTGGCGAATACATCTCGATGAGCGGCCAAGTTGAGGTTTTCGAGCGCGAACTCTCGCTCGAACGTGAGGAGCTCGATATCCATCCGGATCTGGAGCTCCAAGAGCTTGTCGAGATCTATCTCAAACGGGGAATCTCGGCGAATACAGCGCACAAGCTCGGTGCGGAGATAATGTCCGATCCTGGCTTGGCGCTTGCCGCTCACGCACGAGAAGAACTTGGCATCGATCCGGATTCTCTCGGCTCGCCGATCCGGGCCGCACTCGCCTCGTTCTTTACGTTTGCCTTCGGTGCGTTTATCCCATTGATTCCATTCCTCTCGGGCTCGGGATCTTTTCGGATGGTGATGATCTCTATCTCATTGACCGTCGCCACTGCATTGGGAATTGGAGCTGGGCTCTCAATATTCACGCTTCGCACTCGGTTTTTCTCTGCGGTGCGTTCGCTTTTGATCTGTGCGGTTGCGGGTGGCGTGACCTACGCAATCGGGTCTCTAATTGGCGCCGCAGCATCGCAGCATTGAAATTTTAAGCAACGTTGATTTTTGCGGAGTCGCTCGGGTTTGGTCTCCACGAAATTCGCCACCTCGCCTTTGGTCAGAACCGAGCAGGATTGTTTCCCGAGTTCGGATGCAATGCGAGCTGATTCTCAATAGGGCTGACATCGTGCACCTCTCGACAGAGACTTCGGTTCGCGCGAGTCACGTTCCAAGGAGGGGTCGATTCGGGCATTTGAATATTTTCACCACCGCGAGCTCCGACGCCTCCTGTATCGCCTTCCCACGGCGGATCACGAGTGCCATCGTCAATCTGTGCTCTCGCGATCGGGGACGCGTTTGTTCAGGTGCTGCGACCGCCTTGCATCATCATGCGCGCATCCGAAATTGTTTGACACCGACAAAAAAACGTGTATTTCGCTGGCAAGAGAGGAGATTCCAGTCGGATAGATGAACGAACTGCCATCTGGAAGACCAAATTATCCGTGACCAGCTTGAACGGCATGCTGCGCGTCGCGCTCGTTCACCTTGGCCATCTCGAGGCTTCGACGAAGTTCTCGCAATGCAGACTGTTCGAGCTGGGCGACCCTGGTCTTCGAGACGCCGATGATGTTTCCGATCTCTTCTTGGGTGCTCTCATCGAAAAATCTGCGAGCGATAATCGTCCGCTTATTCTTTGGCAGGTTCTCGACCGCGTGGCGGAGCTTTTCGTCAGTGTTCCGTTCGACGATTGCTGCCTCTTGGTTGAAATCCGGATCGATCAAGTCAATGCGGGTTTTGGTGAGATTTTGTCCGATGGGCTCATCGAGCGAGACAAGCCGGGTTTTTGACAATGCAATGTTCAGATCGTGCACTCGCGCCGGATCGGTGAGGCCGAGTTGGCAAAGGATCTCCTCGTGTGTCGGTTCACTGCGGTGGGCCGCGTAAAATTCCTCCTTGGCCGCGAAATAATCGGTCATCTCCCGGCGGATGGTTCGAGGTAGATAATCTTGTCGGCGCAGCTCATCGAATATTGCTCCGCGAATGCGCGTTGTCGCGTAGACGTGGAAGGCCGCACCACTGTGAAGCTCGCCATGGGGTTGCGGTCTGTGGTGCTCCACTGCTGAGATCAGACCGAAGACCCCCATCTCGCGGAGCTCCTCAGCTCTCAGAAGATGGACAAGGCGTGACGGGAGTTGCCAGACGACACGGTTGACCAGCGGGAGGTGGAGCTCGACCAGCGCGTTGCGGGTTACCTGGTCGCGGTCTGTGAAATAGCGCTGCCAGAGATGCTCGATCTCGCTTGGTGCGAGTCGGGCAATATCGGACAGCGGTTCAGAGTCTGATCCGGCTGTCCGATCGTGTCGTTGTTGGTGGTTCGCAGTCTGCATCGTCTCATCTCGCTCTCGCATCCAGTACGGGATGCGAGAGCGAGATGAGCCCAGAGCTATCTGAATCGCGTCCGCTAGCGCGACTGCACTATTCCCGATGGAACCAAAGCCCTTTGCCAGTCGGTACGTTCACGGTCGAGACTTGGCTAGGAGCGCGTGAGCTGGAGCTGTGTGGATGAGTTGGTGCTTAAGCGATGCCCACGTAGGCGCCGCAGAACCCGAAGCAGCTCCACAGACCTCTGCAATGATCTCTCCTAAGCCCGTGGAACCGTTGTACGCAGTTGGATTGAGTGAGGCGCCCATCATTAACTGCGGGTTGCCCCCGTACCCTGCACACGAGGTCGGGTTCAAATCTGCAACGAGGATGTTTCTGCGGTTCCCCCAGCAGCCAGCGCTAGAGGCACTCGTGCAATCGATGTTGGCGCCGATGCCCTCGGAGTACATCCACATGTAGTCGGCTCCCAGGACGTTGATCCCACCAGCCCAGACGCTTGCCCATCCCGTCACCTTTGCGCCACCGGGGAGCGACCACCCGTTCATGACGGGGTCGGTTGACGATTGCACCCCTCTCGTGGCGAAGGAATTGAGCTGTTCACTGAGCGCAACAACCGGAGGAAGGCCGCGTGGCACACGTTCGAGGTTGACGATTGCGAAGATCTGTTCAGCGGGTGTGAGTTTGGTAAATGTAACTGGGTTGATCTTCACCGACGCGACTCCCTCAAGGTGTCGTGCACGGTCTATGGCTGCGATCTCCGAACTGATGCATGAATCAGAGGACGACGACTGAGAACAGGTGGCGAGAAAGTCGGGTTGGGGTGCGACGTTTTGAAATGCGAAGTTTCCGGCACTTTTTGGTGCGAGACCTTTGGGAACGGACCGGTGGGCTGATACAGCCGGCGTGACGGTTCGATGGATAACGTCTGCCGGTGCCTTGGTCGCCACGGAGATACCGGCGAACAGACTCGAGATCGCGATGATTCCTGCGACAAATCGGGCGAGATGGTGATGGGATCTGAAGGAGTTCTGGTTCGTTTCGAGTTGCTCTGAGTGGTTGCGCTGTGTCATGTCCTTTCATGACCACGCCGAGAGGGGACGCGCGCAGATTTACCTGTGTCTCGTCAGGTGGGTAGATGTGTTGCTGTGGCGCAGTAATCGGTACTAGGTACTGGTCTATATGCCGCCCCGACCAGTACAGATGCCCCGTGGGGGCGCGAACGCGTGAACGCAGCAAAGGACCGCATACCGGGGGCGCGTGTGGCTCGTAATCGGTTGCGAAGCGGAAGGAGCGAGCGGTATCGGTCGGTTTGAGGCCAATGATTGTCTGTTACTGATTGGGGTGTGTCGGTAGTGCGATCCGTGTCCTTGGCAGGGCAATCCCGCCAAGCCTGGTGTTCAGGCGGAGATATCCTCGCGTTGTTCAGTGTCTTCGGAGATCTCTTCGAGCGTGCGCTGGGAGGGTTCTGGGAGCAATCGTGTAAGGAGGAATCCGAGGATCGCTGCCCCGCCTGCGACGATCAGCATGCCGCGTAGTCCGATGTGGTTTTCTAGCTGGGGGACCGCAAAGACTCCGACGAACGCGCCCAGTTTTCCAACTCCCGCTGCGACGCCATGACCGGTAGTGCGCATCGAATCAGGGAAGACCTCCGATGGAAGGACGAAAGTCGTCATGTTTGGCCCGAACTCCGTGAAGAAGTAGCTCACGCCAAAGAGGGCAAGAAATGGCGCTGTGGTGCTTGTCAGCGAGGGGAAGAGCCCCAGCACGAGAAAACACAGCGCCATGACCGCAAATCCAATGAACTGGAGTTTTCGATGTCCGATCCTGTCCATTCGCGCAACTGCAAGGATGTAACCAGGGAGCGCGAAGACGATGAAGATCCCGAGCGTCCAGCCAAGTTTTGTCTCGAGCGTTGCGTTTGGGGCGACATCGAGAAGGATATTTGGCAAAGAGAGCGTGTTGCCGTAGTACGCGTAGTCAAAGAGGAACCAACTCCCCGCCGTCGCGAACATCAGCGTTACGAGTCGTCGGTTGGTAAGGAACTGCCGAATACTCAGTCGTTGGCGATGCTCTGAAACTGCGGCATGTGCGTCGATGACGCCGTCGGAGAAGATCTTCAGCTGGACTGCTGCCTGGTCGGATCTTCCCTGTACCCGCGATTGGAACCGCGGTGATTCTGGCATCCTTGCGCGCAGGTAGATCACCGCTGCGGCCGGGATCGCGCCGATACCGAGAAGGATGCGCCACGTCACACTGTTCGACATTCCTGACACGACGAGAAGGAGCGCGGCGAGGGGGCCGACGATCAATCCAAGTGCCTGCATCGAAAAAACGAGCCCGACGAGCCTTCCCCGGTCCTTGCGGTTCGCGTACTCACTCATTAAGACCGCTGAGACCGGATAGTCGCCACCAATTCCAAGGCCGAGCACGAAACGAGCTCCGACGAGAAAGAGGAAGTTTGGCGAGAGCGCGGAGGCGATTGCGCCAACGATCATGATTGCGGCGACGGTGGTGTACACCACCTTGCGTCCGAGGATGTCGGCGATTCGGCCAAACACAAGAGCTCCGATGAAGGCCGCAAAGATCGCAGATCCGGTGACCCAACTTACCTGCGTAGTCGAGAGGCTCCATTGTGACTTGACGAGCGTCGCGACGGTTGCAATGACGAAGAGGTCGTAGGCATCGGTGAAAAAACCCATCCCGGAGATGATCACCGCGCGACGATGGAAGCGACTCGTCGGGGCGTCATTGAGGAGTTGGCTCACCGTCATGGTGCCGATTGCATCGTCCGAAGAGCCAGATGATGTGCCTGTAGATGAATCGGTACGCGAGGTCATATTGATCTCGTTCATGATCAGGTTTTCCTTCCTGAATTGGTGTCTCTCGATAATTTCGCAGGCGGAGATGACTACTCCGGGAACGAAAGGTTACGCACGGGTGAACGAGACACGAAATGTTGGAGCGGTGTCACCGATCCCTCATGTTGCGGTTACCCCGGTGCTACCTCCCGGGGTGCCGATCAGCGCCAGTTCTCGTCGGCGGGGTTGGATTCAACGCTGTGGCGCGAGTTTCGAGGAGGAGGGAAATCGGTTCCCCCGCGGTCACCCAAGGCCCAGGCGGTCAGCTCTTCGCGTGACTCAGGGTCGAGGATATCGATGACTGCGGCTATCGGCCGGTGTGTTCCGGTACAGGCACGAAGCGCCCGACACTGGGGCGATCGCTCGTCGGGAAGGCCGGCGGTGAGCACAATCAGAGGTTCGAGTCCGAGTCCCTGCATGACCGCAGCCTGACCGATCGTGTGCCAGAGGACCTCCGATCGCTTGAGGCCAGCCCGAGCATGGGTGAACGCTCCCGCGACGTCGAAATAGAGCAAATCGCCTGACCGATTCTCCACCTTGAAGGTGATGCGAAAGCCACCGATGATGTTGACCTGTTCACTTTTCACGCTGAATCCAGCATGCATCAACAACTGTCGGGAGATGTCGGTCGCGGAATGTCCGCGGTCGATCATCTCGACAACATCATCGAGGGATCCGGTCGGTCGTCGAAAGGGAGCTGATGCGTCATGTTCGGACTGCTCGCGAGCGATGCGCACTCTCGCGAGTTCGAGATAGTGAGCATCGAGTTCGTAACCCGCGTAGCGGCGATTGAGTCGTGTTGCCGCGACGGCGGTCGTGCCCGCTCCGAGGAATGGATCGAGGACAAGATCTCCCTCGAAGGTGTAGAGCTCGATCAGCCGTGCGGGAAGTTCGATTGGGAACGGTGCGGGGTGGCCGATGCGCGTTGCACTCTCGGAAGGGATCTCCCAGAGATCGAGCGTGTTCTCCATGAAGTCCTCGCGCGTCATCGTCGAAGATGCAGGGAGACCGCGGTGGGTCCGCTCCTTGAGCGAAAGGGCACGGTCGAAGCGGCCTTTGCTGGCGATGATGACCCGCTCAGTGAGATCGCGCAGCACCGGATTCGTTGACCGTTGAAAGCTCCCCCACGCGCACGACCCCGAAGAGCCGCGCTGTTTCAGCCAGATCACCTCTCCGCGAAGCAGGAGACGCAGGTCGTCCTGCAGGATCGTGGTGACGTCCGCGGCAAGCGACCGGTAGGGGCGACGACCAAGGTTGGCAACATTGACGGCGATCCTCCCTCCGGGTTCGAGAACGCGGACACATTCTTTGAATACCGCACCGAGCATTTCGAGGTATTCCAGATACGTTCCGGGGACCCCATTCTCTCCGAGCGCCTCCTCGTATTGTTTGCCGGCGAAATAGGGTGGCGAGGTAACGACGAGCGCGACAGAGTTGTCATGGATCTCGGACATGTTGCGCGCATCGCCAAGAATGACGCGGTCGACATCGGTGGTCGATGCAACAGTTGAATCGCCCGATATCTCTGGGGGAGTGAATCGTTCGTAAAAAGCAGAGGAATCGTGGTTCTCTCGTCGTGAGACGCCAAAATTCGAGGTCGAGGTGCTGGAACGCTCCATAGGTCGATGGTACGCGACACGGCGGAGGTAATGAGCGATTGAATTGATTGAAATCCCAGCTTCAGCCTGATCAATGCGAAGATCACCGGGATGACACGCGCCAGAGCGCTCTTCAAAGCGTACGAAAGTCATGGTATTAGTGTTGGAGTGCCCTGAATGTGGATGCGAGACCGACGATCGCTCGCGGATACATCTACGGGTTGGTCTCGTTGTCAACGGCAGCGAGAATTCGCGAGGAGGAGCGGTGTCGGCTCGGCATGAACAACTGCGCACCGCGAGCTCTGTCAATCGGACGGATTCCCGATGACTCCGCTTGAGGCATTTGCTGCCCGCATTGTCGAATTGTCACGAGAGACATTGCCAGAAGAGGTGGCGCACGAGACGAGGCGGTGCTTCCTCAATGTTCTCGGGACGGCGCTTGGTGCAGGCCGTTCGCACGAGATCGACGCGCTCTTTCGGACCGGAGCTGTTCTTGGGGGCGCGGAGATCTCGGTACTTGGACGCACCGAAGTACTTGATCGCTACTTTTGCGCGAACGCGCTCGGATTCGCCGCGCATTTCGATGACTTTGATGATACGCATCTTGAGACGGTGATCCATCCTGGAGCTGCCACCATGGGGGCGCTCTATGCGCTCGGCCTGTGCATGGAGGTCCCTCCCGATCGGGCGCTCGCGGGAATGGCTCTTGGGGTGGAGGCCCAGCTCAGAATTGGCCTAGCGATGACACCGTCTCATTACGACATTGGATGGCACATCACGGGAACCTGCGGCGTAGTTGGCGCTGCGGTGGGTGCGGGAATATTGCTTGGACTTGATGCAGGGGAACTTGCGCATGCACTGCAGATTGCCCTCACGATGCCCCTCGGACAGCGCGAGGCATTTGGAACACCGATCAAGCCCTATCACGCCGGTAAGGCAGCTGCGAACGGGCTGTTGAGTGCGACGCTCGCGCAGCAGGGAGTTTCGGACCCGCGCGATTTGTTGACCGATATGCACGGATATTTCGCGTTGCTTTCGGATGCATGGAGTATCGACTGGATTGACCCTGTGGATATGGGACGTCGTTGGGTCATCCTTGACAACACCTACAAGCCGTTTCCCTGTGGGATAGTCGCGCATCCTGCAATCGAGGCGGCGACGAAGCTCTCTTTGGAGTTTGGCGTTCTAGATCCCGCCTCCGTGGAGCAGGTATTGGTGGGTTGTAATCCTCTCGTTGTTGAACTGATGGGTCGTCGGGTCGCGAAGACAGGACTCGAGGCAAGGTTCTGTGCCATCCACGGCGTTGCAGTGGGTCTGCTGACGGGACGCGCGGGGCTTGCCGAATTCTCTGATGTGATGGCAGTAGATCCCATCGTGGTCTCGCTCAGGGATCGCACAGTGCTGATGCCCGATGATCTGCACACCCGGCAGGCAGCGACGGTGGCGGTACACCTGCGAGACGGTACGAAGAGGATGTTTCACGTCGCCGAAGCTGAGGGGTCGATGGAGCGGCCACTCAGTGATGCGCAACTGCGCGAGAAGTTCGTCGCCTTGGTCTCTGCCCGTTTTCCTGAAAGAGCCGAGCAACTCTGGCAGCTGGCGATGCAGCTTGGCGAAGGTGTGTCGTTTGCCGATGTCGATGAATTGGTGCGCGTCCAATGAACGACTTGAGTGCATCTATCGCGTCGGTCTGTGCCGGTGCGTCGATCTCTTCCCTTGGTGATGCGACAATCGAACATGCAGTGTGCGCGCTAGACAGGGTGTTGTCGCTTGCCGTGACGCGACATGACGATCCACTCGTCATGCGTATCGACGCCGCTCTCGGTGGCCAAAGCGGTGCAAGGATGATTGAAGGAATTGGGCCCTCGCGGAAATTTGTTCCGGGAGTCGCGGTCATGACAATTGCTGCCGCTGCAGCGCTTGAACTCTCCGCCTTCGCGTATTCCGAACGGGTTCTGAGCGTTATTGTTCCACCGGCGTTTGTCGCGGCGCAGTTGAGTGACTGCGACGGGGAGGGTTTGGTTCTTGCGGTTGCGTTCGGCTGCGAGGTTGCGTATCGCGTCCGTCTTGCACTTGGTGAGTCTCATGAGCGGCGCGGGTGGGATCCAGTTGGCACTGCTGGTCGGCTCGGGGCGACCTGTGCCGTCGCGATTGCACTCGGCCTCAACGGAATGCAAATCCACGATGCACTCGGCTTTGCCTGCACCATGGCAGCAGGAATTCGCGTCGCCGGCGATGAACTTCGCGCATTCGGAGCGGGGAAAGCCGCTGCGGATGCACTCGAGGCGGCGACGCTCGCGCGCGAGGGTCTGATTGGGCCGCCGGAGCCGATAGCGGGACGCCGGGGCTTCTTTGCGCTCACCGCGCCCGCCGGCGATCCCAATCGGATTCTCGAGGGGTTGGGTGAACGGTGGCATGACTTCGAGAGGCTTGCCCCTCTTTCGTTCGGTGAAGACTTGGCAGACATCGTTGATGAGCCAAACTGCCAGTCGCTCGTCGAGGCGTTCCACGTGCGCATCGAGCGCGAGATCTCGGGGTAATGCTCATCTATGAACCGTGAACGCACGAACAGAACAGTTTTGTTGACCGGTAGTTCCCGTTCGCCCCTCACCCGTCTCGTGCTCGCGTGTATTGCTCTTTTCGCAGGTTCCGTTTTTGTGCCCGTCTTTGCTGGAGCGGTCTCACATAACGTCGATACTCTGGCCATAACGACCACCTCGCTCCCGACGGCCACCGTCGGGCTTGCCTACCATGCAACGCTCGACGCGACCGGTGGGACGGCTCCCTATACCTGGTCGATTCTCACCGGTGCCGTTCCGCTCGGGCTGGTGCTTGACTCTTCGGGCACGATTGGCGGTATTCCCGGCGCCGTGGGAGCGGGAGACATCGCGCTGCGCGCGACCGATGCAACGGGATTCCAGGTAACGGCGACGGTCTCGCTCAACGTTGTCGCTGCACCTGTCCCGCCTCAGCAGGTGGTGACCGTCTCTGCGTTGGGGCGCACCACCATCGCCTGGAATGCCACGCAGGCCGCGCTGAGCGGGCAGGTTGGATCGCCAGGTGTCGTCGCGGTGGCATCGTCGCCTACAGGGTCAGGATCGTGGTGCGTCACCCGTGCCGGAGAGGTTTTCTCTATCGGTGCGGTTGCGGGATTCGGGGAGATTCCATCGCGCCTTGCGCAGAACGGGGTGGTCGGTATTGCCTCGAACTCGTACGGCACCGGATACTGGATCGTTACCCGTCGGGGGCGCGTCTTTGGGTTCGGCGCGGCCAAAACATTTGGGTCGCTGCATCGTGGCGCACGTGCGAGCGCGGTAGTGGCGATTACCCGCTCGAATGGCAATGGGTACTACCTTCTCCAGCGCTCGGGTCGCGTTACCGGCTTTGGCAGTGACGTCTTGGATGGTTTCTTGCATGTGCATCGCCAAAGGGCACGCGTCACCGCGATTGCCGCGACACTGGGCGGGAGGGGGTACTGGGTCGTCGCGTCCGACGGTCGTGTCTTTTCCTTCGGAACGGCGCGTGCCGATCACCCTGCCGGGCCGACTCCCGCGGGATCGATCGTCGGAATCGCGACCGCTCCGACAGGCATTGGGTACTACCTTGTCGCGAGCGGAGGAACGATCTTCTCCTTTGGTTCTGCGCTCGCGCTTCCCCCGGTGGCTGTGAATCCGTCCGACCCCGTGGTGGCAATCAGCGCGATGAACTGAGCGGATCAGCTCGGAACGCGCTCGCGCAGTTCATCGAGCACCTCGTCTGGAACTGAAAGGTCGCCGGTGCCGGTGCCGATCAAGATATCGGGTTTGTAGTCACCGTGATAGTCCGAGCCTCCAGTTGGAACGAGACGATGTCTTCGAGCCATCTCCACAAGGTTTGTTCGGAGTTCGGGGCTGTATCGGCCGTAGTAACACTCGAGTCCAATGAGTCCAGCAGCGGCCCAACGCTCGATCTGCGAGTCGAGCTCCTTCGGGAGAAGGTCGAGCGAGTAGGGATGGGCGACCGAGCAGAGACCGCCGGATCTTGCGGTCGTGTCAATCACCGCTTCGATCGTGACCCGGGATTTCTTCACGTACCCCGGACGCCCCGTTCCCAGATAACGCTCGAAGGCATCGTTGATGTCGCGTACGACGCCGTGATCTTTTAAGACTGCGGCCATATGCGGTCGGCCCACCCCTTTGCCGCCCGCCTTTTGGATGACCTGCTCCTCGGTGATCGGAAGGCCGAGCTCCTGAAGTCGCGCGATCATCAGATGGTTGCGATGCGCGCGGTCACGTCGCAGCAGGGCCAGCTCCGCTTGGATTGGACCGGTATCCGTGTCGACGAAATAGCACAGCACGTGAAGCACGCGACCCTCGAAATCGCAAGAGACCTCACATCCGTTCACGAGTTCGATGCCAAGTTCGTCCGCCCTGGCGCGCGCCTCGTTGAGGCCGTCGAGAGAGTCATGGTCGGTCAGGGCTATTGCTCCCAGACCCGCCTGCTGCGCGAGCTCGACCACCCGAAGCGGAGAGTCGGAGCCATCGGAGTAGGTTGAGTGGCAGTGCAGGTCAATCATGCCAAGAGTCTACAAATGGGACTTTTCGGGGCGCCATTGGGCGAGAGGTTCAAGAAGAAAACCGAATGATGCGACGGCAAACGATGGCAGAATGGATTCAGTGAGAGAGGCATGCGGGGTTTTCGGGATCTATGCCCCAGGAGTTGAGGCCGCACACCTCGTCTTCGATGGGTTGTTCGCGCTGCAGCACCGCGGGCAGGAGTCTGCAGGCATGGCGGTCTCTGACGGTCAGGAGATTGTCGTCTCCAAGGAGATGGGTCTCGTCACCTCAGCGTTCGATGCGCGAAAGCTCGCCTCGTTGACGGGATCGCTCGCGCTTGGACATGTGCGTTATTCGACCGGTGGCGCGAGTACCTGGCAGAACGCGCAACCCGTCTATCGCTCGGTTGGGGAGACAGGTTTTGCCCTCGGGCACAATGGCAACCTTACGAACGTCGCCCAACTCGAGGAAGAGCAGAACATGCTTCCGGGTGTCTCGAGTTCAGACAGTGACTTGGTTGCGGAGCTACTTGCACTCGCTCTCGCAGATCTTGAAGATCCGAACAGACCCGATGCGCTTGAACAGGCGTTGCTTCTCGTGCTCCCGCGTCTTTGGGGTGCTTACTCGTTCGGACTGATTGACACGAAACATCTCATCGCCGTACGCGACCCGAATGGCTTCCGACCACTTTGCCTCGGTCGTCTCGAACCGACGGATACGACCCCCGGTGGCTGGGTGATCGCGTCGGAGAGTCCCGCGCTCGACATCGTTGGCGCGAAATTCGTGCGCGAGATCGGACCGGGCGAGATGTTGGTCATCGATGACGACGGTCCGCGTTCGGTCTTTCCGTTCGCCAAAGAACGCATCGAATCGCGCCTTTGTGTCTTTGAGTTTGTCTACTTTGCCCGGCCAGACTCCAAACTGTTTGGCAAAGAGGTACACGCAGCACGCCACAGGATGGGTCAACAGCTCGCCCAGGAGTCTTTTGTCGAAGCAGACATCGTGCTCGGAGTTCCTGATTCGGGTGTGCCGGCTGCGGAGGGCTTCGCGGCCGCGAGTGGTATCCCGTTCGGACAGGGGCTCGTCAAGAATCGCTATATCGGCCGGACATTCATATCTCCGACGCCCGAGGCGCGCATCGATGCTGTGCGCCGAAAGCTCAATCCGCTTCGCGAGAGCGTCGAGGGTCGACGTCTGGTCGTCGTCGATGATTCTGTCGTGCGCGGTACCACCACCGGCCAGATCGTCCGAATGCTGAAAGAGGCGGGTGCACTCGAGGTGCATCTCCGCATCTCCTCACCGCCATTCGCATGGCCCTGCTTCTATGGAATCGACACCCCCTCGCGCGGCGAGCTGCTCGCGTCGACCATGTCACCAGATGAGATGGCCGTCTTTCTGGAGGCGGACTCTGTTGCCTTTTTGAGTCTTGAGGGGATGTACAAAGCGATCGACGCCGACGGAGCCGGGTTCTGTTCGGCCTGCCTGACGGGGGAGTATCCGACGCCGGTTCCCGTTGCAATCGGTGAACCTAGGGTCGCGCTGACAACCTGACCGGTTGCAATCCGAGGCCGGCTACAGCTGAATCTCTGAATGAAATAAGGTGGGACTATGAGCGCAAACGTCGATAGCAACGCCGCGATCTGGCAGTCAGATGCCGGTGTCCAGAAATTCATCTCCAAACAGGAGGAGCGCGAGGCAAAGCGCCGAGCACAGTGGATGCTGATGGGCGAGCTCCTTCCCTTTGGTGAGGACGAGGCCTTTACCGTGCTCGATATCGGCGCTGGAACCGGTCCCGCGGCACGCGCCGTGCTTGACCAGTTTCCGCGCGCAAACGCGATCCTCGCGGATTTTTCTTCGCAGATGATGGATGAGGGCGCCAAGACCATGGCGCGCTACGAGGATCGATATCGCTATGTCACCTTTGACATGACCACCGGTGATTGGCCAGAGACCATTCCCTCGGATCTTGGCGTTGTGGTGACCTCGCAGTGCGTGCATCACATCAACGATCTGCGGAAGCAGCAGCTGTTCATGGAGATCTACGATCATCTGAAGCCCGGGGGCTGGTACGTCAACTTCGATCCCATCAATACTGAAGATGTCCTGGTCGAGGCCGCATGGCAGCGTGCCAACGAGCGACAAGATCCAGAGGCAGCCGAGAAGGAACGGAACCGGACACCCGATGAGCAGCTGCGCTACGAGAATCATGTCCGCTACATGATTCCCCTTGCGCCCCAGATCGACCTGCTCGCGCAGGCTGGGTTTGAGGCAATCGACCTCTATTGGAAACATCTTGACTACGTCGTTTATGGAGGATCGAAGCCTCGATAGGTGGGTTGGCGCAACTGGTCGCGGTCGGTAGATTCCGATGCGCGAGATCGTCGATCCGAGGATTTGGCGGAACTGGGGAGATCGCAAGTTGTCCGACCAGCGATTGCGGCGGAGAGATGCACAAGAACGACCGTCAGAGACCTTCGCTCTGAACGACCCAGTTGATGGAGCTATCCCATCATCTTTGGCTCTTCGAGTCGTATTGTTAGGGCGTGATGGCCAATCGTCTCATCTCACTCGCAGCAGGTACACTGCGCACAGTTGAGCCCGGCGAGATGATTGTTGCAGCAGCGCGTGCAGGTTTTGATGCAGTTGGGTTCGGATTTGAACATCGTCAGCTTACGCCGCGAGAGCTTGTCGGGCTTTCGCGGCGACTTGAGGATGAATCGATCTCCGTCATCGATATTGAGGTCGTGCGTATTGCTCCGAACGACGATAATGAGGCGGCACGACGATTGATCGATTACGGTGCTGCGCTAGGCGCCAGACACCTCCTCGTCGTCAGCAACGATGATGACGAGGAGCGTACGGCCGACCGGTTTGCCGAGATCTGCGCAATGGCATCGGAGGTAGGCATCCGGCCTGTCCTCGAGTTCATGGCCTTCACCTCCGTCACCTCACTCGCCTCTGCAGTGCGAATCGTCGAGAGGTCGGGTGCCGCAGAGGGTGGCGTTCTGATCGATTCTCTGCATCTCGCGCGTTGTGGGGATAGCGCCAAGGATATCGCGTCGTTCCGACAGGATCTCTTCCCGTACGCGCAGATATGTGACGCGCCGGCACGCGCTCCGTCGACCCGCGAGCTTCTCGCCGATGAGGCGCGTCACAATCGGCTCGAACCTGGTGATGGCGATCTTGCTCTTGCAGAGTTGCTGTTCGCCCTTTCGTCGGCAACCCCGCTCAGCATCGAGGTTCTTTCCGACTCGCTTGATGATCTTCCACCTCTAGCTCGCGCCTTGTCGGCGATGGCGGCCGCGCGCGCTCTGCTCGAATCGATTGGAGAGATTACGGTCTTTGCTCGTTAGCATGAAACGGTGCACGCGCTTGTGAACCGAGGCGAATGAAGTGAGCTGCATCTAGCATCGAGCAGGGCGAGAAAAAGAGGGTGGAATGTCAGCATCGGTGATTCTTTCGGGGGCACGGACTCCAATCGGGAGGCTTTCGGGGGCGCTTTCACCGTTTCGCGCCTTCGAATTGGGGGCGATCGCTATCAAAGAGGCGATTCTTCGCGCGGGGATTTCCCCATCTGATGTCGACAGCGTGATTCTTGGACATGTACTTCAGGCTGGTCAGGGCCAGGGCAGTGCCCGGCAGGCAGCGGTGGCAGCGGGAATTCCAATGAGCATTCCTTCGCTGGTCATCAACAAGGTGTGTCTCTCCGGGTTGCAATCGATCTATCTTGCAGATCTCATGATCCGAGCCGGTGAAGCGGACATCGTCGTGGCTGGCGGTATGGAATCGATGACAAACGCGCCCTACCTTCTCCATGGCGCGCGCAATGGCCTGCGCTTTGGCAACGCCCACATCCTCGATGCCATTACCAGTGATGGCTTGACGTGCGCGTTCGAGGAGCTCGCGATGGGAGCAGCAACCGAAGCATACGCGAACAGGCTCGGAATATCGCGAAGAGAGATGGATGCATTCGCGATGATGAGTCATCGGCGTGCTGCCGAGGCAACGGCTTCCGGCCGGTTCTCTGCTGAGATCGCTCCGGTCACCGTCGACCCGCGCAGGGGCGATCCGATTGTGGTCAAGCTGGACGAGGGGATCCGCTCGGACTCAACGAGTGAGTCCCTTGGCGCGCTTGCACCCGCGTTCACCGAAGGTGGCTGTATCACCGCCGGGAACGCAAGTCAGATCTCCGACGGTGCGGCGGCGGTCATTATCGCGTCGAAGGAGGTTGCAGAACGTCTTGGTGTCACGCCGCTTGGCGAACTCGTTGGTTACGGTCAGGTCGCTGGACCGGATCCATCACTCCTGACGCAACCCTCGCGCGCCATCCGCGCTGCGCTGGATCGCGCCGGACGCACACTCGCCGAAATCGAACTCTTCGAGATCAACGAGGCGTTCGCGGCGGTGACAATCGCATCCATGCGTGATCTTGAAATCGAGGCATCGTTGGTTAATGTGAATGGTGGGGCAATCGCACTTGGTCATCCGGTTGGAATGTCAGGCACGAGGCTGGTCATTACCTTATGCATTGAACTCGCCCGCCGCGGAGGAGGACTCGGGGCTGTCGCACTCTGTGGAGGCGGGGGCCAGGGAGACGCAGCGCTTTTGTCTGTATCCACTTAATGGGTTTTACCGGCGCGCGAAAGAGTCCACGGTTTGACGCAGGTGCGCGCGATCGCGCACTCTCGCTATGAGTGCCGTATCCAGGGAAGAAACCGTGCCTCGACGATCCGGACAATGCCGACCTGAAAGAGACCGATCATTGCTGCGAGGAAGACGACGCCAATGAGACGACCGGTCTGGAGCGATTCGCCGAAGTTGATGAGCAGGTAACCGAGTCCCGAGTAACTGACCTCAAACTCGCCGATGATCATGCCGACGATCGCGAGGCCCATGGAGATCCGCAGACCAGCAAGGAGATATGGAGTGCTTGCCGGAATCAGAACCTTTCTGATCGTGGCGATCCGGCCATAACCGAATACCTTGCTCAGATCGCGGTAGCGACTTGCTGAATTCATGATGCCGGCACGGGTGTTGATCACCATCGGCCAAACGGTGATCAAGACGATAAAAATGACACGGGTCTCGGACCCGAGGCCGAACCATATAACCAGTGACGGGATGAGAATGACTCCCGGCACCGAGTTGAAAACATTGACGTAAGGCAGCATGACCCGGTCAACCCTTGTGAACGCGCCCAAGGTTGTTCCAATCAGGAGCCCGGCTCCCACTCCGAGCGCGAGGCCTATGTACATTTCGCGCAAGGAGACGACGATCGCCGGCCCGAGAATGCCGTGAACGGCGATCTGGTAAAGACCTTCGGCGGAGGCCAGAGGACTCGGGAGAATGATCGCACTGAGAAATAAACTGACGATCCACCAGATACCCATGACACCCGCGATGCTGAGGATCCCCACTACGCCTGGGTTTCGCAGAATCCGCATCAAAAGCCGTTCGTTCTGGTGACCCGACGCATCAGGGTCCGATTCCACGGGAATCAGATGCGGGTGATGCATTGAAAACGTACCGGTCTGTGGACCGATGTTCTTCGCCGAACTCCTCATCTTGTTCACGTTGTGGGTGCGGTCGGAGACGCGTCGTAGGTGCGGCCTGAGAGTGAGGTGCGGATGTGACGGTGCAGCGTGACGGCTGCTGGCTCGCTCCGTACGTCGTAGGTCCATCGCTGCGGCGGAAGATCCACCGGGAGCGTCTCGACGAGGCGTCCAGGGTTGGACCGCAAAAGCACGACCTCTGTCGAGAGATATATCGCCTCGTCGATGTCGTGGGTGACAAATATGATCGTTGTGCCCATATCCTCCCAGAGCTGGGCTAGCTGCTCCTGGAGTCCCTCTCGAGTGAAGTTGTCAAGGGCGCCAAACGGCTCGTCCATGAGCAGGACGTCCGGTTCGACCGCGAGTGCGCGTGCGAGTCCAACGCGCTGCTGCATGCCTCCGGAGAGGGTAAACGGGGGCGATGAGGCGAACGAGTCGAGACCGACTTTCTCCAGCGCGACCATGCTCCGCTCTTTGCGTTCACTCTTTGAGATCGCCGAGATTGGCTCCAGACCGAACTCAACGTTGCGCAACACCGAGCGCCACGGAAGCAGGTTGACGTCCTGAAAAACAAATGACATCTTCCGTGGTGTTCCGTCTGCAAGCGGTAGCGTCTCCACCGATCCTTTCGTTGTATTCGTCAATCCTCCGATGATGCGGAGAAGCGTTGTCTTTCCGCAACCGCTTGGACCGACGAGACTGACGAACTCTCCTGCGTGGATATCAATAGAGACATTCTGCAATGCGGTCACGGTCACCTCGTTGCTATGGAAGACCTTTGTCACATCTTGAACTGCCACGACAATCTCTCTGGTGTCCATCGGGCTCTAGCTCCCTTTCCCTGCTTTATTCCCGGCTTCAATGGTTGTCGACCTTGCATCGATCATGAGTAGTTGACCCAGCTGCAGATGCGATTGCGAAGAAATTCGATCACCCGGTACAAAACAAGAGCGATGATCGTGGTTACGACGATCACACCAAAAAGGTCATTTGTTTTGAACTGGTCGCCATAGAGCTGCGCAAGTCCTCCGATACCACTGTTACCGATCTCCTGACCGCTGATGATCGTTGCCACGAGCGCATGGGCAAGTGAGACACGAATGCCGGCAAAGATGAATGGCATTGAGCCCGGAATTACGACGCTTGTGAGATACATTCGCGGTGGTACGGAGAACGCGGGGATGAGATCCTCGTAACGTTCGCGAGCCTTTCGCGCACCAACCGCAGTGTTGATCGCCATACCCCACATGGATACGACCGTGATGAACAGCACGCGCGACGCGTGTCCGAAACCGAACCAGATGATCATCAGCGGCAACAGCGCAATCGTGGGAGAGCTGTTGCCGAGCGCCACCAATGGATCGAGGATATTTCGCGCCACCCGGCTGTTTCCGATCGCGAGTCCAAGTGACGTTCCAATAACGAGTGCCCCGAGAAGGCCGAAACCGAAGTCGATCATTGTCACACCAAGGGCGGAGGCAAGTGATCCATATGGTCCGTGGAGGAATGTCGTTGGAATCGAGCGCAGAATCTCGCCTGGCGTGGAGACCGTGATCGGATTGAGGTAGCGGCCGGAAAACTGCCATCCGCCGATCAGGACAGCGGCGATGCCGATCGAGACAACCATGCTCGGTAGATGGTTACGCGCCCACACCCGCGTGGTGCGTCTCCTGTCGCGCAGATCAGGAGACGCACCCTGGATCGTTGACATTCCGTCGGGTTGCAATTGCACCATTTCCCTATTGAGCTGTTAACTCGGTATCACCAGTTCCACGCGTCATCCAAGATCCGCTCGGGATCGAGTATGCCGTGATGGAAAAGGCTTTGCTTGACTGTGCCGGTCAGACGGCCACCGCTCACCCGTGTTACTTGAAGAGGTTCGGATGTGCGTCGAACGCGGCGACGGCGGCATTCCACGGGCCAAAGACCGCATATTCACCCAAGGGAGCACCTGCGGCAAGTTTGGTGATTGCGCCCCGACCTGCGTCGGTATTGAGGTTTGCGCTCACGCTCTTCGGGGTGAACGCGAGGTGTGACGCGGGCCACGGATTCTCCTTGCGATACGCGACGTAGTCAAGAGCCTCCAGAGTCCTTGAAAAGGTACCTTTGGTGTAGGCGGTTGCATTGGCGAGCCACTGTGTCTCGTTCGTATGGAAGATCTTTGCCGCATAGAGCCATGCAAGATCGATCGCTTCGGCCTGGGCGAAGTGGGCGTTCAGCCAGACTCGAGTCGAGGCTTCGTAGCTGTCGCCCTCTGCGGGGTCGAGGACGCGGGCAGAGTAAAGCGGCTGGTATCCCACACCCTGTTCCTTGAGCGCGACCGTCGAGTCACTCGATGCCCAGAACCCGGCGATCCTTCCGGCGATGAACGAGGTCAGCGAGTTGCTCTCGGTCCCGGTGTATTCATATGTCACCTTGCCCGTCAGGTTGTACCTCTTCGCGAGCAGTTGCATGAGCACGTAGTCACCGTCGGTTGGTTCGGTCACCGCGATGACCTGGCCGGTGAGCGAGGAGAGCGTCTTGAACTTCGGCTGAGCGATGAATTCGTAGTTTTGACCCGGCTGGCTCGGCCCGAATATGGTCAGTCCACCGTTGATCTCTCCGTCAAACGGTCCGCCGGTTGCTGCGAGGTGTCCACCGATGACCCCCGAGATCACCGATGTTGCAGAGCCAAGGGTGAGCGAGGTCGTAGCGCCCCAACCAAGGAGGATCTGTTCGGCAGTGTAGGCGACGGTGTCACCTATATGAGGTGCTCCAGCTCCCTTGCCGAGGGGGATGGTCATTCCCACCACATTCGGCACCCCTTTTTTATTGAACTTCAGTCTGGCCGGACCCTTGGACCTTGCCGTCTCGGTGTGGTGTGTAGATGAGGCCGACACAGCGCCGCTGAAGATCACGCTAGAACCCATCAGCAGACCGAAGATTGCGACACCGGCTTTGATTCGAGCCAATGGTCGATCAACCCGACTACCGGCTCGGCTTCTCAATGTGGTTGACGCTTGCATCACTACCCCCCAATTTCGCTAGCGACTGGACACTCGTTCAGTCGGTTGGTTCCAAACGACTCCAAAAGATGGAGCGGTGTTGCGCTAATCTCGGAAAGCTTGACGATATGGTGACCGTCAGAACTGGACAGTGGCGGTTGCATCAGAAATTCGCTGACGCACCTTGATGTGGTGTATCCGAAGGGAACCTCATGCAACAGGGCATCAGGTTCCTATGAGAGTCGGATGAAAATAAACACATTCGCGCGACCTCTCCTGCGCTGAATCCATTGAAGTGATACAAGCCGATCGGGTGACAGCTGTGACGTGGCCAGAGCGGCATCTGCCCGTGGACAACATCGTTTTAACCGTTTTGGTCATCGCCCCCCCAAAGCTGCCGCTCCAGTGTGAATCTCGCCCGATAAAACCAGCGCTATCGTACTCGCTCCCGAATGTGCCAACAAGAATGCATCCTTTGCGTCGATTGTGCCAAATCGTCGTCACCGGGAAAGAACCGGTATCTCGACAGAACAAAGTGGTTTTTCGCTCGGCGATGGCGCTTGACCCCCGGTACCCCCACCTCTGCCCACCGAAGCGCGTCTTCATCCGTGGAATACATTTATCCTCGCTCTCACATCAATCACGTCGCCCCTTTTGGAGTTGGAGCCTTGATTTTTTAGGCGAGCGAATGAGGATGCATTCAATTTCAGTTCTCGGAAGTGGAACCAACCGTTGTGTTGTGCGACGCGAACCGGGCCAGCCCTCCTCACGGAGTTCCCCTTCGAGAGCAAGTTGCACGTCGAACTATCGGCTCAATCTTCTCTGTCAAGAGGCCCAGGAACGCGAACCGCAATGACCGCCGGGATCCCGTCTCGGGTAAAATCGAGACCCCGGCGCAACGCGGGTGCGAGGTCGTCGAGCTCGGTGACGTATTCCCCGTAGGAGTTTGCAGCTTCAGCGATCTTTTCAAACCGTGGTGGCGGGGAGAACGTCCCGCCCTCGTAGTTGTTGTCGCGTACGGCGTAGCCGTTTGGGTAGTGATCTTCAAGGCCGGTTGTCCCGGTGCTGTAGGTGCCGTTTACAAAGACCACCGCGAGGTATGGCGCGCCGTAGTGTTTTGCAGCCCAGAGAGCCGGAAGTGGACTTCCAAACATGAAGTAGCCATCGCCGGTGGCATGGACCACGTCGGCGTCGGGACGGGCCAGCTTGGCTCCAAATGCCGCCCCACTGCCCCAGCCACCGGCGGAACTTCCGCTTCTGAAATAGGTTCCGAACTGTTCCCGGTTCGCGTAGTCCCGGATGTATCCCTGGTTGCTTACGCCATCATTCAATATCACGGTGTTCGGTTCCATGAGCTTGCCGAGTTCGTACCCGACGGCACGACCGTTGAGCTTGCCTTTCGCGATGTCATCGGTCGCAAGTTTGAGATCGCGTGTGGTCTGTTCCTGTTTCTTGGTGATCAGCCGTTCGCGTCGTTGGCTGACTCTCTCTTGGATCGAAGGTGTCATTCGATGTTCAATGGCTTGGCGAATAGCCCGAGCTGTGCCTGTTGTCGAAGCAGGTATCCAGATATCGGCGCGAAATTCCATCGTCTTGTAACGAGAGAGCACAGGGTCCTCGGAGACCCAGACGATCCTCGCATCCGATGAGGGCGCGTTCGGGCCGGGTATCCAAGGGACCGTGTCCTCAAAGACAATGATGACATCCGCATCTTTCGCCTTTGGCCCCGTCCCCGAGGCCCAGTGGCCAAACGGGAAATTCATTCGGTCCGCCTGACCTGACTGTGTGACCGGAATCGCGAGTGTCTCGGAAAGTTCGATCAGTGACTCCACGGCGTCGGACTCGCGCCCCGCGCCGGTTGTGAAGATGACCGGTGACTCAGCCTCGACGAGCCAGCTTGCGATATCGGTCACATCAGCGGGGTCTGGCCAGGAACGGCTCGCAATGCCGAGTTGATCGCGGGTGGGGAATGCGGCGGTCCCTGGAAGAGGCAACATCGCCGTCTCCTGGGGCAACGTCATATACACCGGACCCTGCGGAGCGCTCATGGCAACTTGCAGAAGACGACTTACAATGAGGCCCGGGTTGTCCTGATGTTCGAGGCGATGGTCGATCTTTGTGTATTGACGGACAATCTCCCCTTGGTCTCTGGGCTCTTGTTTCCAGTGAATGTGGTTGAGACGCGCTCCGGGCATTGATCCTGGGAACGCGCGCGGACCCGCGCCACCCGTCATAAGGACGGGATAACCACCGCGCCATGCGGCGTGGATTCCGGCGCCCATGTTCATCGATCCGGCATCAACGTGGACTGCAGTTGCCGCAGGCTGATTCCTGATCATTGCGTTGCCAATGGCCGCGTTGAGCGCGACGTGCTCATGTGTGAGAGAGACGAGGTGGGGGGCAGGCCAGCCGTGGTGCTTTGCGCGTGCGATGGCCTCTTGAAAAAACACCAACTCGGAACCCGATACAAAGAAGAGGTTGTCGACACCCCCCAATTTCATGGATGCGACGATGGCATCCGACCACTCTTCAGCACCTACTTCGGTCCACCACTTCTCCATGCTGCCAGTCCCCCTAGATAGACGTTGATGCATCTCTACTGCGCATCCCATGTGGTTACGCGCGTAATCTACAGCAGGAAGCGACCTGACCCTCGATTCATGTCTCATCACCCATTGCGCATGTTTAGTCTGAATCCATGGTGAGGACTGCTGTCAAATCGCGCATTCGAAGCTGTTGAAGTTCTCAATCATCGGACCGCTTGCGTTTGGTGGTAAATCATTTCTGAGTCTTCCTTGATCAATACGGCAGATTCGGAGCGTAAATCGAGTGCAAAGATCTCAAGTAGCCCACTTCGACTTCTTGATGAGGCCGCGCAGGTTCGTGGAGTCCTTCCAAATGATCATTCGGATCCCGGGTGAAGTTTTTGCCGATCATTCGCGACATCCCGGGACGACGAGATGATGTTTTGGCTCTGTCCAACTATTTCCGGTCGCGCTCTACCCGGACGTCTACCACTGCCACGCGACCGTCTCGGACCTCTTTGACTGCCCACGACATCGCATCGTCAAGTTCGCTCGGGTCTTCAATCGGGCCCATCGCAGATGCTCCATATCCGCGGGCAACAACCGCAAAGTCGACATTTGGATTCTCATATCGAGTGCCGATCCAGGCGTTGTCAGGTTCGCGGCCCCGGATGCCTGCGACCATGTATTGATGGAGCTCGTCGTTGTAGAACGACGAGTTGTTGTTCACGACAACGAGGAGCGGCAGGTGGTAGTGCACGGCCGTCCAGATGGCGTTGGCTGCCATGACGAGGTCGCCGTCACCAATGATCGCGATCGCGACCTTTCCATTTTCTTGTGCGGCGAGGGCAACGCCGACCATCGCGCCGGGCCCATAGCCGACTCCAGCTCCTCCACTGTGGCCCATGTACTCGCCCGCACCCGTGAACTCCCAGACTCCAAGTGGCCAGCTGCGCGTATTGCGAAGTGCGAGGATCCAGGGGAGATCCTTTACTGCACTCCAAACAGCCTGAACCATCCTTCCGGCAGAGATTGGAACATTCTCACGATTGGCTTCGAGTTTCTCGCGAGCAGAAGCGAATATCTGGTCATGACGGTTGCCGATGAGCTCGCGACGTCGCGCCCGGTCAGCGGCATACGGATCCTCGCCGGCGGATACGAGGCGCTCGATGACACCCAGCACCTGGGTGAGACCAACGACCGGATCCGCTACGAGTTCGACCTCGCGTTCGATTGCGGCGTTGTTCATGTAGCACCATGACGACGGCATAAGGCCGTTCTGTGAGATGTCAATCAACTTCGCGTTCCTCCGCCCAGCAGCGGCACCCCGGCTCTCGGCATAGGAACCCATCGCGATTCCGGGGTCAACGACGTCGACCGCAAGGATGACGTCTGCCTCTTCGATCGCCGTCGGATCACCAGTGAGGTTGAGGTCGTGGTTGCTGGGGAAAGAAACAAAGCTCTGGTCTTCACGATAGGCTGCACCGAGTAGCTCACAAAGGCGAACGAGCGGTTCGGTAACGTCACGATAGAGTCCGGCTCGACCCGCCGTAACAAGGGGGAACTCGGCCGCAAGAAGCAGTCGAGCAGCTCGCTCGACCTCGAACTCGGCAGCCGCGAGCTTCGGGATGGGACGGACGTCAGGGGCACCAGGGGCATTGCCGGCAATAAGACGTTCTTGAACCTCTGCGTCAACGGTTACGTAAGCAGGTGCCATTGGAGCAGATCGCGAGAAACGATGGGCCTGGGCGATCGCCTCTAGAGTTCCAGATTCATCGATCGGGTTCGCCGTCCATTTTGTGAAGTCACTCACCAAGTCGGACTGGGTACTGGCCGAGTGAGTCCAGTCGAGTGACCGACGTTCGCGAGGTAACTCTGGGCCACTCCCACCAAGGACGAGCAGTGGTACGCCGTCGGCCCACGCGTCGAATACCGCCATACTCGCATGCATGAGCCCGACGAGATCATGAATCGCGGCAGCAGCGGGATTCCCACTCGCTTTCGCATAACCGTGCGCGACCGCGACCGCAATTTCCTCGTGCAGACAGAGGATGACCTTCGGGTCGACATTGCCTCCGTAGTTCACGACCGAATCGTGGAGCCCCCGGAAGCTCGAGCCCGGATTGAGCGGAAGGTAGCGATAGCCAAGGTCGTGCAACAGGTCGGCGATTCGATCTGAGACGTAAACGGGAATGCGTTCGGTAACTGGATTGGCGGGTACCTCAATAGCGGATAAATCTGACGTTTGACGGTCTTCCACGGCCCCCCCTACATTGGAAAGTTGCTACCCGCGCCAGTTACCTGAGCGCAAGCGGCACCGTACCACAGGATTTCTTGACCGAGCCAAGTGGTGATGCAGAGCCTTAAGTGCTCGGTGAGTCTCTCGCGATAACTGACATCCACTCGTCACCGACGACTTTGAAGATCGCTATCAGCCGAAGTTTCTGCCGACCATTCCGGGCCCACTTCTGGAGCGCATGTGGCGCATTCCGATCTTGATTGCAAATCGCGCTGTGTGAAGAACTTCCATATCGCAACGAGGCTGAATTGCCGCCCTGGTATTGCCCGGGACGGTGTTGGGCGATGGCCTTTCTACGCAGCCCTTTCAACTTGAATGGACAAAGATGTCGCGTTCTGTCGGGTTCTTCGCGGTACGCCCGCACCGAAGAGCCAAGATTGACGGTGGAATCTGGTCGCGCTGAATTTGATCTTTGGCCAACAGGTGCCGTTTCGTTCCCTCCTTGGGAGGCTCTCGAAGGACCGCGGCGTCGTTGTGAGCTTCGAACCGTCGTCGAACGTGCTCATTCGACGCGCTGTGGCGTGTTGCATCGAGCACGGCCTCGGCGACGATGACAATCCCGGTGATGAGTGCGTCCCTTGCAACCTTGTCCGATCGCTCTGACGAGGGCGCGTACCGCGTCAAACACCCGTACTGGCCGTTCTAATTTGCAGAGGCGAGTGCCCCATGAGGTGAGGTTGGCGAAGTCAGAGCCCTCGTTGTCGAGGCTAAGCCCGTGAGGCCCTCTCCGGTCGATGCGCGTATGCGGCGATCGAATCGCGTCACGGTCAGAGTCCTTTTATTGCCTGGGGCACCATCACGCGCCAAATGAGCATGGCGGAGATCGATGGGCTACGCCTGCCTGAGGAGAAGGGGTCCGCGTGGTCTTCGTCACGAAAGAACTCGTCGCGATGGTCGGCCCGAAACGCGTAGACCGTTCCCTCGCCGACGAGACTGCGAGAAAGGACCTAGACATCGAGCATCTGGCGATTTGTTTCAACTGGTCCTAGCAGGCATCAAGTCCGGTCTCTCATTAGCAAAATCGCGCGTATCACCCCGAGAAAAACAAGGATGCCCAAGAGGTTTTAGTCGATACCGTCGTAGCGATGCTTCTTCTTGAAAAACCGACCCGCGAGAGCGTTCTGTTCAGGCTCGGTATCTCCTCGGAGGATATCAATCATCTCAACCTGATCCCCACTGCTGACATGACTTCCCGAGTCCGACTCTCGTCCGTTGGTGGATACACTCAGCGGTCGCTCGTGTGTCTCGTTCGCAGCGCTCGTCGGTTCGGGTGGCTGGAATGGAAGTTCGGCCGGCTGAGCGTCCACGGCCGCCACGGCGCTCAGCCTCTCCTCGAGTACTTGGAGGCGATCAAAAAACTCGGTGAGATCGGGTGCGGTGGCTGAAGGTTCGACGACTCGCTGATCAAGCAGCGCTCGCCCTCGGTCGACCTCGGTTTCGTCCTCGGTCTCGAGAGGTTGCGCTGCAGAGCCGTGAGGCAACAAAGACGGCGCGGGCTGAAGTTGTTGCTCGGATTGCGGTGGTACGGGAGATAACCGTCGCTCGATTGCCTGAAGGTGCCGGCCAATTTCGTCTGCTGCCTCGGGGATCGAAATAGGGCTCGTGTCATCAAGATTTCCAGGCCAATCGAACGTAGCCTCCACGTGTACACGAAGCTCTTTCAAACTCAGTCCTTTGTCTACCACGGCATCTCCCTACGAGCCATCCTGGCCACGTTATCGGTGATTATGTAAACCGCTGGCGCGTGAAACGTTCTTCACCTTCCAGACGCGCCATAGGCTATAACGGCACCTTTCGGCGAGAGTTTTAGCTCGGCTTCGGCATTTTTTTCGACTGGATTTGTTCAATATTTGTTCAATCTCGACTCATGCTCGGCGCCCCGATTCAGGCCTGGCCCAAGACAGCTATCTCATGCGAAGGCTGAGTACAAGGAGAATCCTCTTTAAACCGGGTTGCTTTCGTTGTCTCGGGGTTTCAAATGAGGCCACGATTGATAACGCTATCGACACGGGGTTACCCTCTTGCGATCGGGGCCGCGACGACGTAGACGCCTGACGGGAACCGTTCGCGTCTTGGACCTTTACCGACAATGTCCGCTAGGTCGGCCTGATGCCTTCGAACTACCCTTCAGCGACGCGTTCGACAACGCGACGAGGGAGTCAAACTGGCCAAGCATGCACATAGAGCTGCTCGACCGCAAGCGCATGGATACCCGCGCCGAACTGTCCAACGCGATCTTTAGACAGATCGAACTCTTCTACAACTGTCGTCGGCGTCACTCGGCGCTCGGCTGCGCCTCGCCGATCGGATTCGAACGTCCCCTTGTCTAGCAACAGGCTGTCTGATACAACGGCGGAATCGGAAACACAACGAGGAACAGGTCACAAAATTGTCGCAGCATCTGACGGGCGATCTCGCTCGGACTGGGACTTTGTCGGTCAAGCCGGGACGCGAGTGATTTCTGCCCTGGGTGAGACTTGGTGCCACAGTCAATCTCCTGTGTTGGACGTTCCCATTTCACAGGCTCGTTGCGCTCATCTCTTGTAATTGCCATCTCAGATTTGGTTGTTTTTCTTCGTTTTGAACTGCAAGATCATGGTGTGCTCGACGAATTCGAACTTCCAGCCTTTACATCAGCGGAGTGGTCCGAAGGTCAGTTGTCCTGGTTCGAGACCATGCACAAGATGCATGCCATCGCGCGGGCAACGCCCGCACTCTGGCCAACAATTATTGCTGTTGGTCAGACCGTGACTTTTGATGTCAGCGTGACGTGAACCGTACGGGTCAGCACTGTTACCACAACGCGGACTCACCCAGGTTGGCGTACGTGGATGATCTGAGGTAGGTGGAGACATACCTGGACAGATGGACGAATCGAGCGCGTTCGTTCAAGAGTCGTCAGCAGATCTCCACTCATTCCCCGATCCCTCCATGATTTCTTGGTAGTCGCGCTCTCTGTACTCGTCTTGGCTCATTGGTTTGTTGCGGAATCGCGTGAGGACCTCTTGTTCCAGACGTCGCTGATTCTGCGTCACTTGGAATGCGAGAGATCGTTGGTCGGCATCGGTGAGCGGCGGCTGTATCATTCCTCTCGGCCATAACCTGTGGAAGAGAACAGAGTTGATCTCCGCGGCATACAGGGTGATTTCAGCGGCGAGATAGATCCATGCGACGAGACCGAGCACAAGACCAAAGACTCCGTAGAGAGCGTTCGCGCCCCTCAGGTCATGGCCAACAACATATCCCCCAGCAGCCTGGAGGATTGTCCAGGCAACGCCCCCGATAACGACACCGGCGAGGAGCGAACGCGTTGCTACTTGTTTTGGCGTGAGCGTTCTGAACACGGCAAAGTAGAGCAGCACATTGAGAATGATCGCGAGTACTTCGCCCAGTGCCCCCAGCCACATGTTGTGTCTTCCAAATGTGCCGAAGCCAGCCAATGCGGTGGAGAGGGTAAGTCCGACGGCGAGCACGACGAGAAAAATCACACTTCTGGCCATCCGCGTGAGGTAGTTGGGTCGGACTGCACTCGGAATATTCCAAATCTGTGCCATGGCGTACAGACCAGCTTGGGCAAGACCAGTGGAGCCATAGACGAGACCACCGATCCCGAAGATGATTCCGAACACCGAACTGCGTTTCATTGCGTGGAGATTATGGCCAAGTTGTTGACCGATGATAGGGAACTGGCCGAGTGCAGAGTTCAAGACCCGGCTACGATCTGCTGGATTGTCAGCGAGCACGATGCCGAGCATCGTTACAAGTAAGAGAAGTAACGGGAATATGGTCATGAACATTGTGTAGGTGATCTGTATCGTGAGATTGCCAGCATTGTCGTCGCCGAATTTTTTTACGACGCCAAAGAGAAATGCCGAGAAAACGTGGCGCTGCTGTAGTCCGTCGATACGCCGGGCCGTACCTTCAATGATGTTCATTACCTATGTGCTCTCCGATCAATATGGTGGAGGTCGTCGGGTATCAATCCAATCGTGGACGGGTCAAGGAATCGAGCGACAATCGAGCAGGCGGCCCCTCGAAAGTTGCCTATCGCTGATTTTGACGAGGGAAGGTCACCTCTTCGAGTAACAAATGCAGGGTTGCCGCCACCGGAATTGCAACGAGGGCACCAATAAGCCCAAGCAGGGTTCCACCGATGAGCGTGGCAATGATGGTCAGTCCTGGTGTGACCTTGACGGTGTGCTTCATCACCCGGGGATTGAGGAGATAGTCCTCAAGGTAGCGGTAGATGATGTAGAAGGCCGAGGTGGCGATCCCCACCGCAATGCCCTTAGAAAACGCAAAAAGGGAGACAATGACGCCGGCGATCGTCGATCCCACCATCGGGATGAGATCAAAGAGCGCAACGATGACCGCCAAGAGGAGGGCATAGCGAATACCAAAGATAAGTAGCCAGATAAAGGTTCCGACCCCAGAGATCAGCGACGTGACAAGGTTTCCCAACATAAAACCACCGACGCGGCTGAAAACCTCGTCGGTGAGCAAACCAACTCGCTCGCGGCGGCTACGCGGGATGAACGAGAGCCAAAGTCTCTTCACTCCAGGAAGTGCGATCAGGAAATAGATCGTCAGCGCGATGACGCTAGTTGTCGCAATGCCAAGCGAGAGGAGCAGCTTTCCAGCCCCGAGTACTCCACCAACGGGAATTTTCAACTTTGGTTTGCCCTTGAAGTAGCTCGTCAGGTGGAGTTTGGCGACAAGTTGACCGCCCCAACCTTTCCCGGAGGCGAGGTTGGCTTTGTAGCGGGGATAGTCCTTCACGAGGCTGTTTACCTCGTGAGAGATTGGCGAGACGGCAGCGAGCACAAATGCCACGACGGCCAAGACAAATCCAATTGTCACGATGACGACTGCTATGCCCCGACGAATGCCGTGGTCGATGCAGAACTCGAGTATGGGATTCAGCCCAATCGCGACAAACAGGGCAAGCCCAATAATGACGAGCACGCTCGTGATGTCGCCAAATCCGCGGGCGAACGCGTAGGCAACCGCGACACCAAGCGCTCCGGTAAAGCCAACAAAGAACGGTGCCCGACGGTCAAACGGTCGACCGAGGACACCGAGCGACTCATCCGACTCAGCGAGCTCCCGTTCGGCGCTTGCTGGCAGGATGAGCACATTCGAAGGAGGCGTCTCCCCGGAGGGAGTCGCCGTTGTCCGATTTGGAGATTCGCTACTCCCGTCATCAGTCGTCATCGATACCTCCGGGCTGTTCTTCTGCACTCCATCAAAAAGGGACGGCAACTCCTCTGAATAGCCAGATCATCCAAACCGTCCCGGGGTCTGGAAGTGGGTGGCCGGTTCTGGTCAGATTGTCTCAGGGATGGGCCCATTTTAGAGCAGTGTCACTCACGGCAAAAGCGAGGACCGGCTTGCCGTCCAAGCTTCCAGTAGGTGGTCGGTCAACAAGCCGTCGAGATAGGCAAGCGCTTCAGCTCCAAATGCTACGTCGGGTTCGATTGCGGCTTCGCTGTCTACGAGTCCCCCAAGGAGTTGTTCGAGCGCGATTACTTCGTGGGTCGCGTCAGCCACCACATGTGCATCAAAAAATCGAGCTGCATCTTCACCGAGGCCGAGGCGCCGAAGGCCTCTTGCGTAACTCGCATTTGGTCTCGTTGAAACCATCTCGAACAGCGCCAGGTGTCCGATGAGTGCCCCTCGCCAACGGCGATGAAGTCCGAATAATGAGACCAGGTTGACAGTGCTAAGCGTGATTCCAGGGATGTGATCGATGTAGTACCCATAGCCGCTGTTTAATCCGAACGCATCCATGGTTTTTGCAAACAGCGCTGAATGCATCTCCTCTGGTACACCTTCGCCGTACTCTTCATATTGGATGAACACCAAGGCCGCTTTCGAGCGACCGGTTAGGCGTGGAATAGCCCAAGTATGCGGGTCGGCTTCTTTTAATTGATAGGCAGAGCGATGGATCGCGAACTCTCGGAACTCCTCAATAGTCCCTTGTTGCTCGAGATACTGCGCAAGGGATCGCCCTGGGGCGGTAGCGAGTAACGAAACGACGTGGCGCGCCCGGAGATTCTGAGGCATCGGTGGAATATGTTCGCGCAGCGCTTTGAGATACCGATGTTCGAGGACCTTACGCAATTCGAGGAGACTCGGTTCCCACTCCCATTCTGGATCGCAGCTCGGCAATCCCTGATAATTCAGCTCGTAGCAAAGATAGAGAGCCAATGCTTCATCGTCATTTGTCAGCGGGTTGGTATCGGAGAACGAGGGCAGTTCTAACCATCCTGGTGGTCGCATAAAAGCATCCAGAACCACTTCGGAAATCGGACCCCGTGGACTCGGAAGTGATGCCGAGTCAAAGGGAAGGTTGCTCCGCTCTCTGATTCTCAAAACTGGACCGACTGTCTCGAGATAAACGCGCCCTGCCGTGAGGAATTCATCGGCGACAGCCACCGTATACACATTGCAATCGCCATGTGCAATCTCTCCTCTGACGGCACATCGACAAACCTACGTTTTCGACAAGACGATGGCTGTGATCAACTTGGTCACGACATCTCTTCCAGGGGCGTTTCGATGTTCTGGCTATTTCGATGAAAACTGACCAGCGAACCTATCGCTTGGGTCATTTCGAACGGAACTCTTCTCTCGCTCAAATACGCGATCTCTGCCCCTTGGGTGGTTGCCTCAAATTGAGCAATATGAACCGATGCGTCAATTTGTGTTTTGTTGTGGGCGGACGGCCCAGAACTCGAAGGAACCAAGTACGGAAAATCGCGTCGGGTCCGGCGGAACATAGGATCCCAGCTAACTCGCCTCTGCCACATTTAGCAGAAGCCACCACGGTTCCGAGCGGCTGCAAACGAGGAGAGCGGTCAACCTCGGCAATCACAACACTATCACCGATCGCCTTTCAGCAGCATCGTTAATCCCTCTCCTTTTTTTGCAAGCGACGTACCCTGTGGCTCTTCATAGTCGACGTTCGATTGAGGTCATATCGTCACCGCACGTCTTTTGGTAAACAAGCTTCTTCACTCGAATGCCGGGGCGAGTTCTTCGCGATATTTGAGAGCGACAGAAGAAGCCGAGTCAGCAGGCGTCGCGCCCACCTGCGACCATCAGGACAATGATGAGTCTCTTGAGACCATCGATGATCTGGAAGAAATGAGTTCCGGAGATCATCTTTGGCCGTGATACCAGTGGCCACAGGATGTACATGATGGCGTAACCACGTCGGCAAGTGCCAATTGGGAGCCACCGCCAACGAGATCGATTGACGTCAACGCGAAACAGTGCAGTAGCAGTGCATCAAGCTACCCATCGGGATCCACGCTCATCACCTGTCACCGTAGTCGTGTCACCCGGGGAACGAACCGACGGTCGGCAGCTCAATTCGTCAGCGTCGAATGACACGAACAACCCCACGGGAACAACGACTTCGAGCGAAGAACGGCTGTCCTGATCTGCTCTACGATGCTTGGGTATCGTGGTTGGTATTCCTCAGTACGGCTAGGTGTTATCGCAAAGGGAGATGTTCATGACCCGTCCCAAGGAAGAGCCCGCTGAATCAGTAACCTCTGAGCAACAGCAGGACGATGAGGCCATAGAGCGCTTTGCCGATGAGAGCCCTGCTGAAGATCCCCACTTCAAGGTGACCGTGGAGAGCGATCCGAACGAAAGTTCCGAGGAGAAAGACGACGGAGCTTGAGCTAGAGCCAGACGAATCGGTCTACTGGCTATTGAGGAAGGCCTCCCGCAGGTAAGCGCTATATTCGTAGTTGCGGATCCAGTTAATGTCGAAGTTCGTCATCGACCCGGCGTCTGCGGCCTTGACTCGGACAGCGGAACTTCCAACAGAGGAGTCGTCTATGCGCATCGGTTCAGTGCTACTCGTCATCTGGTTCATCATTGGAGCCCTCGCCGCATACCAACGGCACTACTACAGCGGGCCGGAAGCGAATTGTGCCAAAACAGGAACAATCGTGGTCACCATCCTTGCGGGTCCTCTCAACTACATCGGTGTGAACCCGAAAATCGCATCTTGCCGAGTGCCCATTCCCCAACCGAGTAAGTAATCGAGCAGCCCAGATACCGAACAACTGGGCTGCTTCACCTCGCGTGATGATGCCGTCTGCCCGTCGTCACTCGATCGGGTGCTGGCGAGTTCCTTACGTCGCCAATATCGGGACAAGAACCCAAGAATCCTCGAACAATGAGTGAGACTAGCCCTATGCCTCAGGGCCCAGAACAAGAATCCGGCGTCGATGGATCACCTCCTGGCCGGATCTCCCCTGCTGATGGTTCCGCCGACGGACAGAACACCGATCTTTTCGATACGCGGCCACGCGGCTGGCACGCCTATCTCCGGGCGCTCGGGCCGGGTCTGGTTACGGGGGCCTCCGATGACGATCCATCGGGCATCGCCACCTACGCGCAGACAGGTGCGCAATTTGGGTTTGGGATGCTCTGGGTGGCGTTTATCACCTTTCCACTGATGGCAGGCGTGCAAGAGATCTGCGATCGGACTGCGCTCGCAACCGGAAAAGGACTCGGCGAGCTCATTGTCTTGAGGTTCGGTCGCTTTTGGAAGATCGCTGTGGGAGTGCTGATCGGCGCGCTCATCATTGCCAACGCGCTCAACATCGCGGCAGACCTTGTTGCGATCGGTGCGGGCATGCACCTCCTCCATGCCGGACCAACAGCGCTTTGGGCGGTATTGGCAGGGGTCATCATCATGGCTCTGCTCGTCAGTGGTTCGTTCGGCACGATTGCCCGCGTGTTCAAGGTCCTGTGCGCCGCGCTGCTCGCGTATGTCGCAGAGTTGTTCTTCGTCAAGATTCCTTGGGGCACGGTTTTGTTCAACACGGTCGTACCGCACATTCGTTTCAGCCGCGCCTATGTAGGGCTTCTCGTCGGTGTCCTTGGCACGACGATTTCGCCGTACCTGTTCTTCTGGCAAAGCATGCACCGCGTTGAGGAGATGCGCGAAGAAGATGCTGGAGGGAGTCAACCACTGCCACTACGCCGTCGTTCTCGCCTTGACGCTGCGGGAAAAGAGTCCAGAAGTCGTTTTGATGTCTTCTCCGGTATGGCGTTCTCCAATGTCGTCATGTTCGCGATCATCGTTACGACGGCGATCACCCTGACTCCGAAGTCCGGCCAGCATTTCACCATTTCCTCGCCAGCCCAGGTGGCGGCAGCCCTTCGCCCAGTGGCAGGTCGGTTTGCCTCGATCATCTTTGCCCTCGGGTTCATCGGATCGGGCATGCTGGCCGTGCCGGTCCTTGCCGGCGCCGGGTCGGCAGGAATGGCTGGGCTTCTCGGCAGAAGGACGGGATTTTCCAACTCGCCGCGGCGCGCGCCCGTTTTTTACGGACTTTGCGCGGTGGGAACGCTCGGTGGAATGGCGATGAGCCTTATGTCGGTGAACCCAATCACGCTTTTGGTGTTCGTTGCCGTCGTCAACGGTGTCGCCGCTGCGCCATTCATTGTTGTCACAATGTTCGTCTCTTCCAATGAGGCGATCATGGGTGAGTACGTAAATGGAAAAGCCGCCAAGAGTCTCGGATGGCTGACAGCGGTGATCATGGCTCTCGCGGCAATAGCGCTCTTTGCAACAGGAGGTGTCTAGCGTGACCAAGATCGCATCGTTTGCAGATCGCAGTGACGTTCGCGAGGTCCTTGTCGTCTTCGACAGGGCGATCAAGGTCGGTACCTTTGTTGTCTTGTTCGCCTATCGGATCGAAAATCAAAGGTCCGGATCTCCACCAGTGGAGTTGACCTCTTCGCGTCACCGCAAAGTGTCGAATTCTTGTGATCGGAAGAGTCTCGGTATGAACTGGTGAACCATTTCGGGGTATTCGCGTGAACAGCCTCCTATGGGATGTTCACCAGCACCTCCTGACCTGCGGCTAAGCCTCGCGATCTATAGGAGGTTCACTTTCAAACTAGGGGGTATTTCACTTTGGGGAAAAGTGGGCCTGAACTGGGGATGTGTCTTTTGCGAGGAACTTGACGTCTCATTCTTGCGCTCGGAAGCGTGCTGGAAAAAGGTGCGTCAATCAATTCCGCGGACCTTTTGCGGTCAAAAGCACCTCTCTTTCTCATACGAAAGAGAGGTGCATGAAGGCAAGCGACATTGCCTTGATCGTGGTGGGTTGCCCTTTAGTCCGCGATAGTCTCATCGAGTCAGATCTGAGTTAATGATTACTACAGTGTCCATTAATAGCTATAATAAGCACTGTAGTAATCATTATATAAGGAGTCCTGATGGCAGGAATGACCCCACCCGCAGTAGACAGAGCACTGAAGAACCTAGGCGAAAACGTCGCTACATGGCGCAAGCTTCAGCGACTTTCCGCAGAGGTTCTCGCTTCGCGAGCCGGCATAACCCGAGCCACTTTGCGAAAGATCGAACAGGGTAACGGAGGCACTGTCGGCACCGAAAATCTGTTCCGTGTGCTCCGGGCAATCGGGGTGCTGGACGAGATCGACAAAGTGACCGACCCCTATCGCAGCGATCTCGGGAAACTACGGGCCGACGAGATACTCCCGCAACGAGTGAGGAAGTAACTGAAGTGGCCCGCAATCGCCAGCGCGAGCCAATAGAGGTCACTGTCGAGATCGATGGTGACGAGATTCTCGTGGGACTCATCCGGGTACACGAGCGGCGCACCAGGAGTATGACCTTCCAGTACGCGGCGACGTACATCGCTGATCCACGTAGTTATCCCATTGATCCTGAGCTGTCGCTTGACCTTGAAATCTTCCAGCCCTCCAGCAGCCGAGATATCTTTGGGGTGTTCTCCGACAGCGCTCCTGACCGATGGGGCCAAAACCTCATCCGCCGCGAGGAACGCAACCAGGCAGCCGCAGAAAGCAGGAAGGCGAGAACACTGGGTCCAGTGGATTTCTTGCTTGGAACGCGCGATGTTTTGCGACAAGGAGCGATCCGACTGCGTGAGGGCGGATCCAACGAGTACATCGCCGGAGACGACAAAGGTGTGCCAGCCCTGATCGACCTTGCCCGTCTCCTCAACTCAACCGACGAGTTCGTGGATGGAACCCCGAAAGACCAAGACATTCGGGATTTACTCGTCGCTGGTGGCTCGCTTGGTGGTGCTCGACCAAAAGCGGCCGTGCTACTCCAAGATGGCTCGCTAGTGTACTGACACTGAAATAGACGCGCGGTTGAGTTAGGATGGGTCATGCCCCATGCTCCCGCACCTCCACTGCTGTTGAGCGAAAACGAACGCGTCGCGCTCGAAGAGATCGCCCAGAGTGTCTCGTTTCCCTACCGGGCAGTGCGCGAAGCCAGAGGTCTTTTGATGGCAGCCGACGGCATCGCCAACACGAAGATCGCGCGCGCCCTCGACGTCTCAAGATCG
>Ga0307373_10000731_pt1 | contig 63200 bp, 61 predicted proteins | sample OX2MG_FD_202534 | JGI IMG/M metagenome (GOLD analysis project Ga0307373, IMG submission 202534) | Soil microbial communities from Risofladan, Vaasa, Finland - OX-2 | ecosystem: Environmental > Terrestrial > Soil > Coastal area > Acid sulfate soil | place: Finland: Risofladan, Vaasa | collected... | reverse complement strand
TGAAACGCATCCGGCGTATCCCTTCGTGAATCCGTGCCCGGTCCATGCAAACCCCCATTCGTTGGGGGCCAAAGGACCGGACACTTCACGAGCTACAAAACCCGGACAGATCACGAGCTAGCCACAGTTGGGTAGCGCGGGCTTGCGCCGGGTAACCGGCCGGGCCACGCTACCGGCCAAACATCCGGAGCCTCGCACATGTCCGACTCACCCGAATACACCCCACCGAAGGTTTGGACCTGGAACAAGCCCAGCGGCGGTCGGTTCGCCAACATCAACCGCCCGGTCTCGGGCGCCACGCATGAGAAGGAACTGCCGGTCGGCCGCCACCCGCTGCAGCTCTATTCGCTGGGCACGCCGAACGGCGTGAAGGTCACCGTGATGCTGGAGGAGCTGCTGGCCCTCGGCCATGCCGGCGCGGAGTACGACGCCTGGCTGATCCGGATCAACGAGGGCGATCAGTTCGGCAGCGGCTTCGTCGCGATCAATCCCAACTCCAAGATCCCGGCTTTGCTGGACCGCAGCGGTCCGAAGCCCATCCGCGTGTTCGAGACCGGCGCGATCCTGGTGTATCTTGCGGAAAAATTCGGCGCGTTCCTGCCGGTCGAGCCCAGCCTGCGCGCCGAGTGCCTGTCCTGGCTGTTCTGGCAGATGGGCAGCACGCCATACGTCGGCGGCGGGTTCGGTCATTTCTACGCCTATGCCCCGGTCAAGATCGAATACGCCATCGACCGGTTCGCCATGGAAACCAAGCGACTGCTCGACGTGCTCGACAAGCGGCTGGCGGACAACGAGTACCTGGCGGGCGATGTGTACACGATCGCCGATATCGCGGCGTGGCCCTGGTATGGCGGCCTGGTGAAGTTCGGGCAGTACGGGGCCGCCGAGTTCCTGGCCGTGCACGAATACAAGAACGTTGTGCGCTGGGCCGACGCGATCCACGCCCGGCCGGCGGTGCAGCGCGGGCGGATGGTCAACCGCTTGCAGGGCGAACCATCGGGCCAGTTGCACGAACGCCACGACGCCGGCGATTTCGCAACGAAGACGCAGGACAAGGTGGCCACGGGAGATTGAGTTGCCGCGCCGCGAGCAGTGCGCGCGGCGAGGCGTTGGTAAGGAGGAAGAATCTCAGCACGGAGGAAAGGTTGAGAGCCAGTAGAGTCGAGGAGAGGCGCGGTATCGCTTGCACGACCCGGGCGGAGGCCGGAAACCCAGGTTGAAAGCTGGCTTACAACCGCCGCTTTCGCGCCCCATACCGACCGTACCTGGAACCATCCGTACCGGCTCGTTCAACGGGACATCGAGATCATCTCCGAAGCCAGCCGGCATCTGCCGCACGACACGAAGGCGCGCCATCCGGAAATCCCGTGCACGAAGGTCGCGGGCATCGGCAAGGTCCTGCGCCATGGCTACGAGGACATGTCCGCTCCCGTCCTCTGGAAGCTTGTCCGCGACGACCTCCCGGAGCCGAAGACCATCCGGAACCTGAGCAGGCCTGCCGCGCGGAACGCGCTGCGATCGAGCGCCGGACGCGGTTACCTCGGCGGGAGGGCGTGCCGACGCTGCCCTGGGTGGCACGCACCCCTCGCCGCGGCCTTGATCCGCTTCGCGGCTCAAGCCCACACCGGGCGGGGGACGGTCTAGAGTGCGCGCCATGGACATCGATACGGACCTCGACACGTCGCGGTTTCCCGCCCGTTACTGGCACGCGCTGCCGGACGGGCGCATCCAGTGCGACGTCTGTCCCCGGCTGTGCAAGCTGCACGAGGGCCAGCGCGGGCTGTGTTTCGTGCGCGCCAGGGCGGGCAACGCGATGGTGCTGACCACCTATGGCCGGTCATCGGGGTTCTGCATCGATCCGATCGAGAAGAAGCCGCTCAACCATTTCCTGCCGGGCACGCCGGTGTTCTCGTTCGGCACCGCCGGCTGCAACCTGACCTGCAAGTTCTGCCAGAACTGGGACATCTCCAAGGCGCGCGAGACCGACAAGCTGAACCAGAGCGCCGCCCCCGCGCAGATCGCTGATGCGGCGCGGCGGCTGGGATGCCGCTCGGTCGCGTTCACCTACAACGATCCGGTGATTTTCCTGGAATACGCGGTGGACACCGCGCGCGCCTGCCATGCGGCAGGGTTGAAGACCGTCGCGGTCACCGCCGGCTACATCACGCCGGAAGCGCGCGGCGAGTTCTACGAACACATCGACGCGGCGAACGTGGACCTGAAGGGGTTCACCGAATCGTTCTATCGCAATTTGTGCGGCGGGCGGCTGGCCGACGTGCTGGATACTCTGGTCTGGCTGCGGCACCGGACAAAAGTGTGGCTGGAGATCACTACGCTGCTGATCCCGGGCGAGAACGACGGCTCCTCGGAGATCGGCGCGCTGGCGAGTTGGGTGGCGGCCGAGCTCGGCGTGGACGTGCCGTTGCATTTCACCGCGTTCCATCCCGACTGGCGGATGCGCGAGCACAATCCGACGCCGCCGGAGACGCTGACCCGGGCGCGGGCGATCGCGATGGGGCGCGGGCTGCGCTACGTTTATACCGGCAACGTGCATGATCCGGCGGGCGGCAGCACCTGGTGCCACGGGTGCGGGGCGCTGCTGATCGGGCGGGACTGGTACGAGCTCGGCGCCTGGGGGTTCGATGCCCTCGGCCGCTGCCGGAGGTGTGGCACGGAGGCGGCGGGGGTGTTCGAGGCGGTGCCGGGGGAATGGGGGCGGAAGCGGCAGCCGGTACGGTTTGGCGGCTGAGCCGGGAGCCTGAGCGCCAGGATCGAGAGGCACATCAGCGGTAGCCGCGCAGCGAAGTGCCGACCGGGACCGTGCCGGGCGACGGAAGTCCATTGTGGACCGGCCCCGCCGCGACAGCCCGGACGCGACAGCGGGCGAGCAGAACCCGTGCCAGGCGTGTCGGCGCTGCTGTCGCCGGGGCTGACAGCGCCGCGCGGGCTGTGGCACGTTGCGGCGACCCAGCCAATGCCGGCTGGGTGTTTGCTCGAAGATCGGCGCAGCATTTCACCGACCCAGTGCCGCGGGTTGCCGGCGTTGCGAGTGCACGGCGGGGCTTCCCCGGATCAAGTGCGGGGAGACCCACCGCCGCGCTTCTCGGACCGATGCGGACGATCCGGGCCGGAACACGACAGGAGGACAGGTGGCGACCTGGTTCTGGGTGGCGCTGGGAGGGGCGCTCGGCAGCATGGCGCGCTTCGGGGTGGCAGTCGGCGTGGCCGCACTCACCGGCCCGCAATTCCCGTGGGGCACCTTGCTCATCAATGTCGGCGGCTCCTGCCTGATCGGCTGGTTCGGCGCCCTGACCGGCAGCCGAGGCGCGCTCAGCGTACCGCCCGACATCCGCGTCTTCGTCATGGTCGGGATCTGCGGCGGCTTCACGACCTTCTCGTCGTTCAGCCTGCAAACCCTCGATTTGCTGCAAGCCGGGGAGGTGCTGTGGGCCGGATTCTACATCCTGGGCTCGGTTGCGCTGTGCCTGCTGGGGGTATGGGCCGGCACGCTGCTGGGCCACGGCTGACGCACCGCAGCATTAAACCTCGCCCGTCCTCCACCGCGCGCTTCCATGAGCGGGTGCCGATGCGGCATAAGGCGGGAGCCGGTCTGGACTGAGACGGCGTGGCACGGCCGGCGGCCATTCCCATCCGGTCCGGCGGCACAGACAGGAGTGGCCGAGGCGATGAAGTTGCTGCTGACCGGCGGATGCGGGTTTATCGGCTCCGCTGTGGTGCGCCATCTGCTGCGCCGGACCGACCACGTGGCGATCAACGTGGACAAGCTGACCTATGCCGCCTCGGAGGAGGCCCTGGAGGAGGCGCGCCATCACCCCCGGCACGTGCTGGTACGCGCGGACATCGCCGATGCGGCGGCGATGCGGCAGGTCTTTGCCACCTATCAGCCGGACGCCGTGATGCACCTGGCGGCGGAGAGCCACGTGGACCGCTCGATCGACGGTCCGGCGGCCTTCGTGCAGACCAACGTCGTCGGCACCTTCGTCCTGCTGGAAGCGGCGCGGGTCCATTTCGCCGGGCTGGATGCCGCCCGGCGGGCGGCGTTCCGCTTCCACCACGTTTCCACCGACGAGGTGTTCGGCGCGCTGGACGCGGACGATCCTCCGTTCACCGAGACCACGTCGTACAATCCGCGCAGCCCCTATGCGGCCAGCAAGGCGGCGTCCGACCACCTTGCGCGGGCTTGGCAGCACACTTACGGCCTACCGGTCATCGTCAGCAACACCTGCAACAATTACGGGCCGTGGCAGTTCCCGGAGAAGCTGATCCCGCTGGTCACGCTGAACGCACTGGAGGGCAAGGAACTGCCGGTCTATGGCGACGGTTCCAACTGCCGCGACTGGCTGTTCGTCGAGGACCACGCGGAAGCGCTGGTGCGGGTGTTGGAGCAGGGCCAGCCGGGGGCCACGTACGCGATCGGCGGGCGCCAGCCGCGCAGCAACCTCGATGTGGTGCGGGCGATCTGCGCCTGCCTGGACCGCCGTGTTCCCGACCCGGCCGGCAAGCGGAGCCGCCTGATCCGGTTCGTCACCGACCGGCCCGGGCACGATTTTCGCTATGAGATCGACCCGGCCCGCACCGAAACCGCGCTCGGCTGGCAGGCGCCGCATGACTTCGAGACCGGGCTGGAGCGCACGATCGACTGGTACCTGGCCAATCGCACCTGGTGGGAAGGCGTACGCGGCGGGCGCTACTCCGGCCACCGCCTGGGCGTTCGGCCCCTGGAGACCGTCCCCCTGGAAACCGGCCCCCTGGAGACCACGCGATGAAGGGCATCCTGCTCGCCGGCGGCTCCGGCACGCGGCTGCATCCGATGACCCTCGCGGCGTCGAAGCAGCTATTGCCGGTGTACGACAAGCCGATGGTCTATTACCCGTTGTCCACGCTGATGCTGGCGGGAATCCGTGAGGTGCTGGTGATCTCCACGCCGGACGACCTGCCGCAGTTCCGCCGGCTGCTGGGCGACGGCGGGCGCTTCGGCATGCGCATCGACTACGCCGAGCAAGCCAGTCCGGACGGCATCGCCCAGGCGTTCCTGATCGGCCGGGACTGGCTCGCCGGCGGGGCCTGCGCGCTGGCACTGGGCGACAACCTGATCCACGGCGACCACCTCTCCGTCACCTTGCGCACCGCGGCGGCGAGGCCGGTGGGGGCGACGGTGTTTGCCTATCAGGTGCGCGATCCGGAGCGCTATGGCGTGGTCAGCTTCGATGCGGCCGGCCGGCCGGTGGAACTGGTGGAAAAGCCGGCGGCGCCGACCTCCAACTGGGCGGTGACCGGGCTGTATTTCTACGACCGGCAGGTCAGCGAACTGGCTCGCCTGATCCGTCCGTCCGCGCGCGGCGAGCTGGAGATCACCGACCTCAACCAGCTTTATCTGCACGCCGGCAGCTTGCACGTGGAGAAACTGTCGCGCGGCTGTGCCTGGCTGGATGCCGGGACGCCCGACAGCCTGCTGCAGGCCGCCACCTTCGTGCAGACCATCCAGTCGCGCACCGGCATGCTGGTGGGCTGTCCAGAGGAGGTGGCGTTCCGCATGGGCTTCATCGACAGGGACGCCCTGCGCAGCCACGCAAGCGGGCTGGGCAAGACCGAACTGGGCCGGGTGCTGCTGGATCTGGCCGAGGGGGAACTCGCGTGATCGTCGAACGCCTGGCTATTCCGGATGTGCTGCTGCTGACGCCGCCGCGTTTTCTCGACGCGCGCGGCTTCTTTTCCGAGACCTGGAACGGGCCGCGGTTTGGCGCTGCCGGCATCCCCGGCCCGTTCGTGCAGGACAACCACGCGCGGTCCACCGAGCGCGGCGTGCTGCGCGGGCTGCACCTGCAGATCGGACCGAACGCGCAGGGCAAGCTGGTGCGGGTGGTGCGCGGCTCGATCTGGGACGTGGCGGTGGATGTGCGGCGCGGCTCGCCCACCTATGGCCGGCATGTGGGGGCGGTGCTGAGCGCGGAGAACTGGCAGCAGTTGTGGGTGCCGGTGGGCTTCCTGCACGGCTACTGCACGCTGGAGCCGGATACCGAGGTGATCTACAAGGTCACCGCGCCCTACGACAAGGCGGCGGAGCGCGGGGTGATCTGGGATGACCCGGCGCTGGCGATTCCCTGGCCGATCCCGGCAGCGGAGGTGCTGCTGTCCGACAAGGACGCCGTCCTGCCGCGCCTGGCGGAGTGTCCGGACTGGTTCCGAGCCTGAGATGGCGGCGCAACCGATGTCTGGGACGGCGGCGCGACCGATCCTGGTAACGGGCGGCAGCGGGCAGCTCGCCTCGGCGCTGGCGGCGGTGGCCACCGTGCCGATCTGCCTGGTGGGTCGGCCGGCGTTCGATTTCGACCGGCCGGAGAGCATCGGCGCGGCGTTCGCGCAAGCCGATCCATGGCTGGTGGTGAACGCCGCCGCCTACACCGCGGTGGACGCGGCAGAGCAGGAGGCGGCGGCGGCGTATCGCGCGAACCGCGACGGTCCGGCGGAACTGGCGCGGCTGTGCGCGGCGGCCGGGATTCCGCTGATCCATGTCTCGACCGACTACGTGTTCGACGGCGCCAAGGGCGCGCCGTATGTCGAGACCGACGCCGTGGCGCCGCAATGCGTGTATGGGGCGAGCAAGCTGGCCGGCGAGGCAGCGGTGCTGGGCGCCGGCCCGCGCGCCGTCGTGCTGCGCACCTCCTGGGTGTATGCGGCAACCGGACGGAACTTCGTGCGCACCATGCTGACGCTGGGGAAGACGCGCGAGCGGCTGAGCGTGGTGGCCGACCAGAAGGGCTGCCCGACCGCCGCGCCCGACCTCGCCGCGGCGATTCTGGAGATTGCCGCGCGCATCGCCGCTTCGGGGTGGCAGGAGGCGTTCGGCGGGGTGTTTCATGCGGCGGGAAGCGGGTGGACCACCTGGCACGGGTTGGCGAGCGCGACGTTCGCCGAGGCCGCCCGGCACGGCGCGGCGGTGCCTCGCGTCGATCCGATCGGCACCGCCGATTGGCCGACCCCGGCGAAGCGCCCGGCGGACTCGCGGCTGGATTGCACGAAGCTGGCGGCGGTGTTCGGCGTGCGGTTGCCGGAATGGTGCCCCAGCCTGGCGCGGACGATCGGCGCGATCTTCGCGGCGTAGCGCTGCCTGTTCGGCGCGGCGCGCCTCAACCCCGCGAGGCGGGAGGGCTGTACGACCGATTGGCACAGCAGCGGGAGCGACCGCCGATCGGCTGACGGAGCAACCGGTTGCTGGCGGCAGGCGACCGTGCTATCGGGCAGCGCCTGCGCTGTTGGGGGATAGTTTAGCGGTAGAACTCCCGGCTCTGACCCGGGCAGCCTTGGTTCGAATCCAGGTCCCCCAGCCATCCGGAACCGCCTGGCGAGCGAAACGGTGCGGCTTCTGGTGCGAGAGGTTGTTTCGCCGCTTCGGCCCCGCAATGACAGAGCGGAATGCCGCTGCTCATCAGCGGCGTTTCCTGTGGGGGAGTGACGGTGTGGTGGCGGCTGCAGCGGAGCCGCGCACCGAAGCCTTGAGGCGCCCAAGCACTTCGCAAAGCCGCGCCGCCTCCCTGCGATCCAATCCCGCCATTGCCTGTTCTATCCACTCCGCGTGCGCGGGAGCCATGCGGCCGAACGGCGCGCGGCCCGCATCCGTCATGCCGATTAGCGTACTGCGCCGATCGGCCGGATGGCGGCTGCGCGCAACCAGCCCATCCTTCTCCATCGCATTGACCAGCCCGGTGACGACGTTGCCGCTGGTGACCATCAGCCGCGCCGACAGCGCCCCCACATCGTCAATTCGGTGCCGGCGGCATCCAGCGCCGCCAGTGCATCGAAGCGCGGCAGCGTGGTGGCGAAGCGCGCGTGCAGGCGTGCGCGGATCATGGCCTCGGTCATGACCATGCAGGTCAGCAGGCGCAGCCAGGTCCGCAGCGGCAGGGGCGCGCCGTTGCTTACGGCGGCCTCGCGGTCGGGAATCGGCGCGGCGTCATTCGCCGGCATGGCGATGCCGCACCGCAGCAGGATCGCGACAACGGTCGCGGACGCCTTCATGCGGTTTCTCCCGTTCGGGTAGCTTGCCTTCCCGGCGTGTGTCTCGGGCCGGAAGCGGCCTGTCAGGCGCGCTGGACGCCGGCGGCGGAACGCGCCACCGTCCGGGCGCCAGAAACGGGAGGCACGCACATGCAACTCGGCATCCATCTGCCGCATATCGGCCGCAAGGCCGGGCCCGACGCGATCCGCCGCGTCGCAATGCAGGCCGAGCAACTCGGCTACGCCGATGTGTGGGTCAGCGAGCACATCATCGTGCCGAAGGACGCGAACTATCCGCCGTCGCCGAATTTCTGGGACCCGGTGCTGACGCTGACCTGGGCGGCGGCTTGCACGCAGCGCGTAAGGCTCGGCACCAGCGTGCTGGTGCTGCCGATGCGCCATCCGCTGCCGCTGGCGAAGGAGCTGGCGACGCTGCAGAACCTGTCGCAGGGCCGGCTGATCCTGGGCGCCGGCGTCGGCTGGATGGAGGCGGAGTTCAACGCGCTCGGCGTGCCGTTCCACGAGCGCGGGCGGCGCATGGACGAAGGCATCGCGCTGATGCGCGCGGTGTGGCACGAGGACCCGGTGACCTTCCCTACGCGGTGGATTCCGGCTGTGGTGAAGGAGATGCGGATGCAGCCGCAGCCTTGCGCGCCGATCCCGATCTGGATCGGCGGTTCGTCGGACGCGGCGATCAGGCGCGCGCTGCGGCTGGATGGCTGGCACGGCAGCCGCGTCGCTCCGGAGCAGGCGGCGGCGATGGTGCAGCGGCTGCGCGCCGAACGGCCGGATGCGGCGTTCACGATCTCGCTGCGCATCGGTTGCACTGAGGCGAATGTCGGCGACCTGCCCGACAAGTTGGCGGCGTATCAGGAAGCCGGCGTGCAGCATGTGCTGGTGGCGCCGGAAGACCGCGACATCGACACCTACATGGCGACGGTGGAGCAGGTCTGGCGGGGTTGGGAGGGTCTGTAGTGCGGGATCATCGGGTCCGCCGCGTCGAGGGGACGGCCGGCGCGGCGGCAGTCTCCCTGATAATTCCCTTATAAGTCCGGATCCGTCGATTTCGCTGGAGTCAGCCCGGGATCGATCACGGCGATCAATCGCACGATGGCCTCATGGTGGCGGGGTGGCCATCTATAAATCCGAGCCCGCACCGGGCGAGCGGTCCGGCTGCGGGGCATGGCCTGCGCAACTTTTCGCCCCTGTCCGCCGCCACCTTGTTCCCCCCACGCCCTGCCACTAGGGTGCGCGCGCCGCATCGCCAGGAAGCCGCGCCGCATGCCCCACCAGCCGCTTTACAAGCGCGTCCTGCTGAAGCTCTCGGGCGAGGCCCTGATGGGCCGGCGCGACTACGGCCTGGACAACGACACCGTCCGCGCCATCGCGGTGGATGTCGGCGACGTGGTCGGCATGGGCGTGCAGGTCTGCCTGGTGATCGGCGGCGGCAACATCTTCCGCGGCGTCTCCGGCGCCGCCGCCGGGATGGAACGGGCCCAGGCCGACTATATCGGCATGCTGGCCACGGTGATGAACGCGCTGGCCATGCAATCGGCGCTGGAACAGCGCGGCACGCCCACCCGCGTGCAGTCCGCCATACCGATGTCCTCGGTCTGCGAGCCCTATATCCGCCGCCGTGCCGAGCGCCACATGGAGAAGGGCCGGGTGGTGGTGTTCGCCGCCGGCACCGGCAACCCGTTCTTCACCACCGACACGGCCGCCGCCCTGCGCGCCACGGAAATGGGCTGCGACGCCCTGCTGAAGGGCACCCAGGTGGACGGCGTCTATTCCGCCGATCCGCGCAAGGTGCCGGACGCGCGGCGCTACGAGCAATTGAGCTACCACGACGTGCTGGCCAACGACCTGAAGGTGATGGACGCCGCGGCGATCAGCCTGGCGCGGGAGAATGCGCTGCCGATCCTGGTGTTCAACATCCACGCCCCGGGCGCCTTCGCCGCCGTCATGCGTGGCGAGGGGCGCTTCACCCGGATCATCGCGCAGCAATAAGATCACGCCAATCCGCTGGAGGACCGCCAGATGCCAGCAGCCGATCTCAATACGCTGAAACAGGACCTCACCCGCCGCATGGAGGGCGCGCTTGAGACGCTCAGACGCGAATTCCACGGCCTGCGCACCGGGCGGGCACATCCCGGCCTGCTGGAGCCGGTGCGGGTACACGCCTACGGCACGGAGATGCCGCTCACACAAGTGGGCAGCGTCGGCACCCCGGAAGCGCGGCTGCTGACCGTGCAGGTGTGGGACCGCGCCCTGGTCGGCGCGGTCGAGAAGGCGATCCGCGACTCGGGCCTCGGCCTCAATCCCGCGTCGGACGGCCAGTTGGTGCGGGTGCCGATCCCGCAGCTCACCACCGAGCGGCGCAACGACCTGGCGAAGACGGCGCATAAATACGCCGAGGGCGCGCGGGTGGCGGTGCGCGGCGTGCGGCGCGACGGCATGGAGCAGGTGAAGACCTACGAGAAGAAGCACGACATCGGCGAGGACGTGGCGAAGGACTGGAGCACCGAGGTGCAGAAGCTGACCGACGGCTATATCAAGCGGGTGGACGAGGTGCTGGCGGAGAAGGAAAAGGACATCCGCCAGGTCTGAGGTTCGATTCGGCACGATGTCCGCCACCGCCGCCATCCAGAACGGCGTCGCACCCGGGTCCTCCGACGCGGTGCCGGCGCATGTCGCCATCATCATGGACGGCAACGGCCGTTGGGCCGCGTCGCGCCGGTTGCCGCGCATCGCCGGCCATCGGGAGGGCGTGCGGGCGGTTCGCCGCGCCATCGAGGCGGCGATCCAGGCCGGCGTGGGCTGGCTGACCCTCTACGCGTTCTCCAGCGAAAACTGGCGGCGGCCGGCCGGCGAGGTGCTGGACCTGACCGGATTGCTCCGCCACTACCTGCGCACCGAGATCGCCGAGCTGCGGGCCAACGGCGTGCGGCTGCGCATCATCGGCGACCGCGTCCGGTTCGACGCCGACATCCAGGGCGACCTGGAGGCGGCGGAGCGTTCCACCGCGGCGAATGCCCGGCTCAACCTGACGGTGGCGCTGTCCTATGGCGCACGGGCGGAGATCGTGGCGGCGGCGCGCGCGGCGGCGGAGGCGGCGCGGAACGGGCGGCTCGATCCGGCGGACCTGGATGAGGCGGCGTTCGGGGGATTGCTCGCCACCGCGGGCATGCCGGACCCCGATCTGATGATCCGCACGTCCGGCGAGCAGCGGCTGTCGAATTTCCTGCTGTGGCAGGGCGCTTATGCGGAGCTGGTGTTCCTTGACGTGCTCTGGCCGGATTTCGCCGCCGAGCATTTCGCCGCCGCGCTCGCCGCATATGCCGGGCGGGAGCGGCGCTTTGGCACCCGTCCTGGCTGAGACATTGCAACAGGTTGGGCTGCCGCAACAGGCTGGCCTGCCGCAACGGGGCGGTGTGCGCGGCGCCGTGCGGATCCGCATTCTCCCCCTCCGCTTGAGGGAGGGGGTTGGGCGGAGGGGTGCGTTCACCTGCCAACCGTCGCTGTATGCACCCCTCCCACCAACCCCCTCCCTCAAGCGGAGGGGGAGAAGTCTATTGTTGTCCTGCTTAAGCTGATGCGCGCGGCGCGCTGGGGCGATCTGCGGCTGCGGGTCCTTTCGGCCGTGGTTCTCGCGCCGCTCGTGCTGTTGTGCATCTGGGTCGGCGGGGTGGCGTTTGCTGCACTGATGCTCGCCGGGACGCTCGGCGCGGCGGTTGAATGGGTGCGGATGGTGCGGGTGGGACATGGTGGCGCGGCGAGCCTGTTGGCCGGCGTGGCCTATATCCTGCTGGCCGCCGCCGGCCTGGTCTGGCTGCGCGCCGATCCGGTGGTGGGGCGGGCCAACCTGATGTTCCTGCTGGTGCTCGTTTGGGCCAGCGACATCGGTGCGTACATTGCTGGCCGGGCGGTGGGTGGGCCGCGCCTGGCGCCGCGCATTTCGCCCGGCAAGACGGTGGCGGGCGCACTGGGCGGATGGCTCGCCGCCGTGCTGGTCGGCGTGGTTGCCGCCGTTCCGTTAGCGGCGTCGCCCTGGCGTGCCGCCGTGCTGGCCGGGTTGCTCGGGGTGGTCGCGCAGGCCGGCGATCTTTTGGAGAGCTTCGTCAAGCGCCATTTCGGCGTGAAGGACTCCGGCCGCCTCATTCCGGGGCACGGCGGATTGCTGGACCGGCTGGACGCGCTGCTGGCGGTTGCATTGGCGGCATCATTGCTGGCGTTGATGGAGGGACGTGGAGTAGTGCTGTGGGGATGAACGCACCCGCGCCGCGCACCGTCACCGTTCTGGGCAGTACCGGCAGCGTCGGCACCCAGACGGTGCAATTGCTGGCCGCCTCGCCGGACCACTTCCGGGTCCGGGCGCTGGTCGGCGGGCGCAATGTCCCGGTGCTGGCGGAACAGGCCATTGCGCTTGGCGCGGAACGCGCGGTGGTCGCCGATGCGTCCTGCCACGCGGCCCTGCGTGCGGCCCTCGCCGGCACCCGCGTGCAGGTCGCCTCCGGCGCGGAAGCCGTGGTCGAGGCCGCCGCGCTGGACGCCGACTGGACCATGGCAGCGATCACCGGTGCCGCCGGGCTGGCGCCGACCCTGGCGGCGGTCCGCCGCGGCAAATTCGTCGCCCTGGCCAACAAGGAGGCGCTGGTTTGCGCCGGCGAGGTGATGCTGCGCGCGGTGCGCGAGGCCGGCGCCACCCTGCTGCCCTGCGATTCCGAGCACAACGCGATCTTCCAGTCGATGGCGGACCGCAACTATGCGGCGGTGGAGAAGATCATCCTCACCGCCTCCGGCGGCCCATTCCGCACCGCCAGCCTGGAGGAGATGGCCAAGGCGACTCCCGAGGCGGCGTTGCGCCATCCGGTCTGGTCGATGGGCGCCAAGATCTCGATCGACTCGGCCACCATGATGAACAAGGGCCTGGAGATCATTGAAGCCGCGCGCCTGTTCGGGCTGCCGGCGGAGGCAATCGGGGTTCTTGTGCACCGGCAGTCGATCATCCACGGGATGGTCTGTTACCGTGACGGGTCGGTGCTGGCGCAGCTCGGCTCGCCGGACATGCGCATTCCGATCGCCCACACGCTGGCTTGGCCGGAGCGCATTGCCACCCCATCTCCCCGGCTGGATCTGGCCGCCGTGGCCAGGCTGGATTTCGAGGAGCCGGATTTGGATCGTTTCCCGTCACTTCGCCTGGCTCGTGAGACATTGCTCGCGGGTGGGGGCGCGCCGGCGATACTGAATGCGGCAAATGAGGTTGCCGTTGAAGCTTTCCTGCGACGCAGGATCGGGTTCCTTGATATCGCCGGCACGGTGGCACATGTGCTGGACATGCTGGGGACTCCGCCCGCCGACACGCTGGAGGAGGTTATTGCCCTGGACCAGGCTGCCCGCCGGGCCGCCGACCGCTTCGCTGCCGCCCGCGCCGCCTGACGCCCGAACAGAGACAAAGAACAGCCAACGTGCTCCACGCCATTCCCGACGTCATCCGCAGCGGCGTTTCGTTCGCGATCGTGCTCGGTATCCTGGTCTTCGTGCACGAGTTCGGCCACTACTTGGCTGCCCGCTGGTGCGGCGTGCACGTGGAGGTGTTCTCGATCGGCTTCGGCCGGGCGATCGCCAGTTGGGTGGACCGGCGCGGCACGCGCTGGAAGCTTGCCTGGCTGCCGCTGGGCGGTTACGTGAAAATGCACGGCCAGGAGCGGCTGCAGGATGTCACGGCGGAGACGCGCGCGTCCTGGATCGCCGGCCGCACATTCCATGAAAAACCAGTGTACAAGCGCGCCATCATCGTTGCGGCCGGCCCGATCGCGAATTTTCTGCTCGCCATGGTGCTGTTCGCCGGGCTGTTCGCCAGCATGGGGAAACCGGTGACCCTGCCGGTGGTGGGAGGCGTGCTCGCCGGCAGCGCGGCCGACCATGCGGGGCTGAAGACCAACGACCGGATCGACAGCATCGCCGGCCAGCCGATTCACTCGTTCGAGGACATCCAGCGCATCATCACGTCGCACCCGGACGACACGATGTCACTCGTCATCGCCCGCGGCGACGCCACCCGCACCGTCGTGGTGCACACCGGAGCGCAGGAGGTGGGTGGCCGGCGGGTCGGCTTGCTGGGGATCCGCGGCGGCATGGTTCAGTACCACCATGTTCCCCTTGGGGCGGCGCTGTTGGGCGGCGTGACGCAGACCTGGGACGTAACGTCGGAGACCGTGAGCGGGATCGCGCAGATGATCGCCGGGACGCGCGGCACGGCGGACCTGGGCGGACCGCTGCGCATCGCCCAGCTATCCGGGCAGGTCGCGGAACTCGGTATCGCCAGCCTGGTTTCGTTCATTGCGTTGCTGTCGGTGAATCTCGGGCTGATCAACCTGTTCCCGATCCCGGTGCTGGATGGCGGGCACCTGCTGTTCTACGCGGCCGAGGCGATCCGCGGCCGGCCGCTGCCGGTGCGCGCGCAGGAATACGGGTTCCGCGCGGGGCTCGCCGTACTGGCCAGCCTGTTCATCTTCGCAACATGGAACGACCTCAGCAATATCGGGGTGTTCCACTGGGTCGCTCACCTGATCGGGTGAGAATCGGTCCCGCCCCTCCGCATGAGGCAGCGGAGGGGTTCGACTACGTCCAGCCTTGGCGGCCGCACCACCAGGAAGCAACCGCGTTCACCCTAAGTTAGCGCTTTGCGGCGCAGGCTGGCGGGATGACCGCACGGCAGCAGCGGGGCCGGCGCGCGCACGCGCTGGGGGTGTCGGCGGAAGCCGCCGCTTGCGCGGCGCTGGAAGGCGAGGGCTGGACAGTGCTCGCCCGGCGGCTGCGCACCGAAGCGGGCGAGGTGGATATGCTGGCCGAGCGCCGCGGCATGCTTGCGATCGTCGAAGTGAAGGCGCGCCCCAGGCTGGCCGACGCCGCTGCCGCGGTTTCGCCCCGTCAGCGCGTGCGGTTGCTGGCCGCGGCCGAGATCATCCTGGCCGAGCATCCCGAGTGGGGCGCGGCCGGGGTGCGGTTCGACGTTCTGGTGGTGGACGCAAACGGCCGGGTACGGCGGATCACCGACGCGTTCAGGCTGGGGGACTGATCAGAAGAAACGTTCCCCCTGTGGCGGGGTTGCGCCGCGAAGCGGATCGACGCGCGGCATGGCGGCGGACAAAGACGCGGCGCGGCGGTCCGATCACCCTCGGTGCTCACGCACTTTGCTCTCCCGCGTCGTGGCAAGGTTGAACCCGCCCGGCGGTCGCCTATTTGCTTGCCATGAAATGTAGCCTAGGCTACATTGTGTTGCGTATGGTCCACAGTATGGTCGAGGCAACGAAAGCATGAGTGAGGCCCTCGCCCGGCCCCTGACGATCTCCGATCGCTCGGCGTTTGCTGCGCGGGAGGTGCTGGCTGGCCGTCGCCATGGCCTGCGTGCGCTGCTGCCCTTCGCCGGGCCGGCCATCATCGCCTCGATCGCCTATGTGGATCCCGGCAATTTCGCCACCAACATCCAGAGCGGCGCGCGGTTCGGTTATATGCTGCTGTGGGTCGTGGTCGCCGCGAACCTCGTGGCGATGCTGTTCCAGGCGCTGTCCGCCCGGCTCGGCATCGTCACCGGCGAGAGCCTTGCCGGGCTGTGCCGCATCCATTTCCCCCGCCGGCTCGTGCTTGCCATGTGGGTCGTGAGCGAAATCGCCGCGATGGCGACCGACCTCGCCGAATCGCTCGGCGCCGCCATCGGGCTGGCGCTGCTGTGCCACGTTCCCCTGCTGGTCGGGCTGCTGATCACCTTCGCCGCCAGTCTGGCGATGCTGACGCTGCAGCGCCGCGGCTTTCGCCCGATCGAGCTGCTGATCAGCGGCTTCGTCGGCCTCATCAGCATCTGCTATCTCGTCGAGCTGGCGATCGCGCCGCCGGACTGGGCGGCATTCGGGTTTCACGCCGTGGTGCCCGAACTGAACGGGCCGGCCAGCGTGATGCTGTCTGTCGGCATCATCGGCGCCACCGTGATGCCGCATGCGATCTACCTGCATTCCAGCCTCATGCAGGGTCGCACGCCGGCGTTCAACGATGCGGAACGGCGGTGCATCCTGAGCTTTTCCAATCGCGAGGTGGTGATCGCGCTGGGCATCGCCGGGCTGGTCAACATGGCGATGCTGGCGATGGCGGCGGCTGCGTTCCACGCCGGCCATCCCGAAGTCGCGGAAATCGAGACCGCCTATCACACCCTCACGCCCTTGCTCGGCGCCGGCGCGGCGGCGGTGTTCCTGGTATCGCTGCTGGCTTCCGGGCTTTCCAGTTCGGTGGTGGGGACCATGGCCGGCCAGGTGATCATGCAGGATTTTGCTGGATTCCGGATCCCGCTATGGGTGCGCCGCCTGGTCACCATGGTGCCGGCGGTGGTCGTGGTGGCGCTGGGGGTGAATGCGACCCAGGCGCTGGTGGGCAGCCAGGTGGTGCTGAGCCTGGTGCTGCCGGTGCCGATGATCGCCTTGCTGGTGCTGGCCGGGCGGCGCGACATCATGGGCGCCTTCGCGGTGCGGGGCTGGACTCGGGCCGGCGCGGTGCTCGCCGCCGTGCTGGTGCTGGCGCTGAACCTGATTCTGCTTTTGCAGACCGTGGGTGCGCCGATCCCTTTCGGATAAGGCAATCCGTGCGATGATGGCGGCCATGGCGATTCCAGCGAAAGCCGCGCTGCCGGCAGAGCCGACGCAGGCGCAGCGCTTCGGCAAGGCGCGCACGGCGCAATCCGGCGCGCTGCTGGAGGATTACGTCGAGCTGATCTCCGACCTGCTGGAGAGCAACGGCGAGGCGCGGCCCACCGACATCGCCCGCCGGCTCGGCGTGTCGCACGCGACGGCCATCAAGACGATCGGCCGGCTGAAACGCGAGGGGTTGGCGATCGCCAAGCCCTATCGCGGCGTGTTCCTGACCGAGGGCGGCGAGCTTCTGGCCGCGCGGGTGCGGTCCCGCCACCGGCTGGTGGTGGACGTGCTGCTGGCGGTCGGCGTGCCGGCCGAGGCGGCGGAACAGGACGCGGAGGGGATCGAGCATCACGTGTCGGACGTGACGCTGGCGGCGTTCGGCAGCTTCCTGCGGCAGCGCGAATGACCGCGCCCACGAGGTGGGCGGGATAGGGTGGACGGAGCGAGATCAGCGACCCTGCGTCTGGGCCAGGGCCGAGTCGCATGCCGCGCGTGCCTCGCCGTCGGTCGGAAAATCGCGAATCCGATCGAATTCGTCGCGCAGGAACGCCGGATCGATTGTCGCCACGGCCGCGCCGCCGCGCAGGGCAGCCAGCCAGTGCTCCCCGGGCCGTGAGCGGTCGCGGAACACCAAGCCCAGTCCGCCGGCACGTTCCCGCGCGTCCGGCCCGCGCGCCAGCCAGGTCGCCGCGCCTTCCACGGGGGCCAGAACGACCACATCGGGCAGCGGTGGCGGCTCGGGCCGCGCGGCCGGCGAGTCTGGCGCGTGGGCCATGAAGGCTGCTGCCACCGCCGCCGCGACCGACTCCGGCACCGACACCGGCGCCACGGTCACCGGCGCCACGGACGCCAGCGCCACCGGGCCGGGGTCGCTTGCTTCCGGCGCCGGGGTAGCGACCGGAGCCTGTCCAAGCAGCTGCCTGACCGCGGGCGCGAAAGCCTGGATCGCCGTGTCCTGGACCTGGCACAGCGCGGCGAGCAAGTCGGAAACCCCGGGCTCGCCCTTCGCCGTGGCGGCACCGGCTGTCGCTTGGCTCTGGAGCTTCGCCAACGCATCCGGCCGTGACCTGGCATAGTAGTGATTGATCACCAGGTTCTGGTAGCAGGGCTGGTCCTGTATCGCACTGTTGGGTGCCAGGTGCCCGGCGGTGTTGAATACCGGTCCGTTGACGCGGAACTCATGCGGGTTCTGCGTCACGTCCAGCAGTTCGTTGCACCGCACGATCGTCCTGGCATGGCGGTGGGCGGGAAAATTGTCGGCGGCGCGTCGGTCGTAGGTCTCGATCACCAATCCCGGCGGCGGGTCCCGCGGTTGCGCGATCCCAAACACCCGCCGATGCACCAGCACCGCCGACGCATTGCTGAGCCAATCGAGCGTATCCACCACGTTGCGGCCGTTCAGCGGCAACAGGAATTCGTCCAGATCGAGAAACGCCGCCCATTCGAAGCCGGGCGCGAAGATGTCGATGAAGTGCCGGTACGCCGCCACCTGCCCCGGGCGCTGCGGCCAGTGGATCAGCGTCACATGCTCGGCCAGCGGCGAATTGCGGATCGCCCGCGCCGGATCGTCCGAGCTGCCGTTGTCGTACAGCACGAAATGCTCGACACCGACCACGCGGTGGTAGGCGAGCCACTCCGGCAGGCCGGGCGCCGCATTCTCGAAGATCGCGCAAGCGACGAGTTTTTTCTTGTCCATGGGTCCGCCGGTGTGGGTTATGCGGCGGGGCCGGCCAGCGCCGGCGCGGTCATCCGCCTGATCGTGCCGGTCGTGCTGTGGCCCTGCTGCAAATTGACCAGCAGCACGCGGCCGCCCCAGCCGCGCACCAGGTCGCCGCCGACCACCTGGTCCACGGTGTAGTCGGCGCCTTTCACCAGCACGTCCGGACGCAACGCGCGGATCAGTTCGAGCGGCGTTTCCTGGTCGAACAGCACGACGAGATCGACCGGCGCCAGCGACGCCATCACGGTGGCCCGCGCGGTCTCGGTCTGCACCGGGCGGGTCGGTCCCTTCAGGCGCTTCACCGATGCGTCGGTGTTCAGCGCGACGACCAGCCGGTCGCAGGCGGCGCGCGCCTCGGTCAGCAGGCGGACATGGCCGGGATGGATCAGGTCGAAGCAGCCATTGGCGAAGCCGATCCGCAAGCCGTTGGTGCGCCAGGATGCGACGCGTATCGCCGCCTGGTCCGCCGTCGCCACCTTGCGGTCGGTCGCCACCAGGTCCTCCAGATGCAGCGCGCCGAGCAATTCCTGGCGACTGACGGTGGCGGTGCCCTGTTTGCCGACGGAAATGCCGGCGGTAAGGTTGGCGAGCGTGGCGGCGTCGGGCAGCGACGCGCCGGCGCCCAGGGCCACCGCGAGCGCCGCGACCAGCGTGTCGCCGGCGCCGGAGACGTCGGCCACCTCGCGGGCCCGGGCCGGCAGATGCAGCGCCGGGCAGTCGCGGCGGACCAGGGTCAGGCCCCGGGCCGAGCGTGTGACCAACACCGCCTGCCCGCCGGTGGCATCCAGCGCGGCGCGGCCGGCATGATCGGCCTCTGTGTCATGCTCGGCGTCGATGCGGGTGGCGAGGCGCACCTCATGCTCGTTCGGCGTCAGGATGGCGGCGCCGCGATAAGCCGCGAAATCGTCACGTTTCGGATCGGCGACCACCAGGCAGCCGCGCGCCTTGGTTCGCACCAGGATCGCGGCCAGCACTGCGTCGCCGAGCACGCCCTTGGCATAGTCGGACAGCACGACGACATCCGCCCAGTCGAGCGCGGCATCGAAGCGCGCCAGCAAGGTCGCGGCGATTTCCGCCGGCAGCGGCTCGGTGGTTTCTTCATCGAGCCGCAGAAGCTGATGCGATCCGGCCATAAAGCGGGTCTTGGCGGTGGTCGGCCGCCCCGGAGCAACGACGAGCTGGCAGGCAACGCCGTCCGCGGCCTCCACCAGCCGGGTCATTTCGGCGCCCGCCGCATCGTCGCCGATGACGCCGATCAGCAGTGTCTGGCCGCCGAGCGTCGCGATGTTCAGAGCCACATTCGCCGCGCCGCCGAGCGTGCTGCGATTGGCGCTGGGCCGCAGTACCGGTATGGGCGCTTCGGGCGACAGGCGGTGCGCGCTGCCGGTCACATAACGGTCGAGAATGACGTCGCCCAACACGACGACGCGCGCGTTCGGGAACTGGCGCACCCGGTCGGCCAGTTCAATGTCGTTCGCGGCGTGCCCGGAGGCGGTCGCCAGATCCGTCTTCATGCAGGACATCCCATGCTGGTCAGCATCCGCGCCTTGCACCGCCGGCGCCTGCCGGTACATCGGCGTCCGCCAGTGCGATCTGCACGGACGCAATTAGCACAGACCACGGGCGGCACGCCAAGTCTCATCGGCCGGCGTTTCGCCGGCCGGGGCGAAGCGACGGCGCGGCGTGCCGGAAAAGGACGATTCCCTGTTCCATTGCAGGCGTTGTACGGGTATTCATCGGCGTCATCGGTTTCGCCTTTCGCAAACTGGATGCCGCGCCATGCAGGGGGCTTCGTGAGATACGTACCGCCATTCGATCTGATCCGGCGCTCGGTGGAGATCTCGACGGTCAAGGGCGAATTGCGCGTTAATGTATCGTATGAGGAATTCATCCGGATCCTCAAAATGATGATTGCCGGACTCGCGGTGAACGAGGACTGGTATGCCAAGACCTATGAGGACATCGGCAAGGCGATCAAGGATGGGGTCATAAAGTCGGCGCAGCAGCATTTCGTCGATGACGGCTATTTCGAGGGTCGCCTGCCGTTTCCGATGCGCGTGGACGAGAAATGGTACCTGCAGCAGAATTCCGATGTGGCCGACAGCGTGCGCCGCGGCACTCTGCCGTCCGGGCAGGCGCATTTCGACGAGGACGGATACCGCGAAGGGCGGTTGCCGTTCGACATGTAGCGCATCGGGCCTGCGAGACCTGGCTGGTCCGAGACCGGCGCCTGCCGCGAGCAGTGGTTTCGTGTTGCGGGCAACGCCGCGCCGGACTGCCGGATTGGGCGGTGGCGATTCGGCCGGACGGATCGGAACTCAGTCTGGACAGCAGCGACATGACGGAAAGCGGCAGCCGATGAAACGCGGGAAGCCTGCCCGGAAGTCGGGCCGCTCCAGGGAGCGCAGCGGTTTCGCTGCCGACGCGGCGGCGGAGCCTGTCACACCTCCCGCGACAGTTTCGCCCGGCCCGCCGGGTGTGGAGACCGTGCCGACACAGGATGCGGAGTCGTTCGCGGCGGCGTCTCGGGCGGACGATGCCGAAGATTCTGATGCCGAAGCGGAACTGGCGCCGGACGCCGCGGCGGCACCGCAGATCCTGATCCAGATCGATCCGGAGGTCTCGGGCGGCTTCATTCATGGCCGTTTCGACGTGCAGATTCGCGGTCGCGTCACGTCGCCGGCGGTGATCGAGGACGTCGAGCTGGAGACCGACGGCGTCGTGGTCGCGCGCACGGTGTTCGGGCAGCCGCATCGTGCCCCGGTGGCGACGATGCCGGACGGCACGCCGGGCCGGCATCGCGCGTTCCAGTTCAGCATGCCGCGGCTGCAGGCCCGCGCCGCCGCGCTGTGCAGGTGCCTGATACGGGCCCGCACAAGCGACGGCCACAGTCACACCGAAGCCCTGGACCTCGAGATCGATCCCGCCGCGTCCCAGCCGGTCATCGTGCGGTCGGGTCCAACCCTGACCGGCCTGGCCGATACCGGCGGCCGGCCGCAGATCGTGCTGTATGTCGAGCACGCGGCGCTCGACGGCGACGGCAACCTTGACGTGGTCGGCTGGGCGGTGGCGATGACGGCGATCGTGACCGTGCAGGTGTTCGCCGGCGAGCATGATCGCCTGCCCGCGGCGAAGCTCGGTGGCCAGCGCGACGACGTGGCGAATTTCTACCCGACCTATCCCAACGCGCGGCTGTCCGGGTTTGCCCTGAGCGCGCACGTGGACCTGTCGGCGTGGTCGCTCGGCAGTGTGCGGGTGCAGGCACTCAGCATGCACGGCTTCGCCATCGAAGTCGTTGTGCCGGTGGGGGTCATCGCCGCGCGCGGGCCTGCCCGTCCGGCGGGCACGGCGGACGGGCAGCCGCCGGACCCGGCGCAGTCCTTCTCGCGGATGCACGCGGCGCCGGCCGACGATCATCTGACGGCCGATTTAAGCGTCGCTGCCGATCCGCTGTTGCAGTGGCCCACGCTCAATTCCATGGCCACGCCAGGCGGTCCCGACGGTTCCGAACTGCCGCCGGCCGTGGACGCGCCGGAGCCAGCCGCGGCGGAACCGCGGGCGGTGTGGGACAAGCGGCGAGAGATTCACTACTATTGCGACCAAGCCGTTTTTGCGCCGGACGGAACGGTGGGCGTCGATGGCTGGGCGGTCTGCGCGGTCGGCATCGCCGGTGTGAGCGTCTATCTCGGTGGGGAGAAGTTGGGCGACGCCGAACTGGGCTGGCCGCGGCCCGACGTGGGCGACGAACACGCCGCGATCCCGATGGCCCGGCTGTCCGGCTTTCGGTTCCACAAGCACCTCGCCGATATCGCCGATGGCGAGCATGCCGTGCGCGTGGTCGTGCGCAACGGGCTCGACGACCTGCGCGACGAGGTCAAGCTGGTCGCGTTCCGCCGTGCCGCGGCACCGCCGCCGGCCGAGGCGCCGCCGCCGGCGGCCGAGCCGCAAGTCGGGTCGGAGTTCCGTTTCGAACTCGACGCCCCGCAGGTGGTGGACGACGCGGTGCAGGAGCCGGTCACCGGCCGGCTGACGATTGAGGGCTGGGTGCTGGCGCATTCCGGCATCGCCGCGCTGGAGGTGTTCCTGGACGACCAGCGCCTGGGCGAGGCGCATTACGGCCTGGCCCGGCAGGACGTCGGCGCAGCCTTTCCGGACTGGGAGAATGCGCTGCGCAGCGGCTACGCCTTCCATTGCCCGCCGCGCAGCCTGCGCGACGGAACGCACACCGTGCGGCTGGCGATACGGTCAAACAACGGCCAGGAAATGATCCGCAGCTTCACCATCGAGGTGAAGAAGACCGAGGACGACGACAGTATTGCCAGCATCCGCCGCCGCATGGGCAAGGCGGAGGCCAACATTCTGGCGGAGGTGCTCCGCGATCTGGAGTATCATCCGGGGTTCCGCCTGATCCTGCGGCAGACCGGTGCGCCCGCGCCAGGTCCATTGCGCGCCACGATTGAGTCCCTGGCGCGGCAGGGTTATGCCGACTGGCGGCTTGCGGTGCTGACCGACGCGGATGACGGCGCGGCGGCCCTGCGCGCGTTGGTTGCCGATTGCGCCGGCGAGCACGCGGAGCGGATCACGGTCACCGGCCCCTCCGATGCCGCTTTCGACGCACTGCTCGGCGCCGGTGCGGAAGCCGCCGGCGCCGGAGAGGGCGGGTTGCTGTTTGGGTTGCTGTGTCCCGGCGACGAACTGGGAGTGGATGCGCTCGCCGAGATCGCACTGGCGGGCGGGCTGCATCGCGCAGCGGATTTTCTTTACGCGGACGAGTCGCGTGTCAACCCGGCCAGCCGCGAGCGCGAGCCGTTCTTCAAGCCGGATTTTTCCCCCGACCTGCTGTTGTCCACCAACTATATCGGCCGTCCGTGGTTCGCCGCCGCCTCGCTGCTGCGGCGCGTCGCGGTCACGCCGCGCGCGCTGCTGCGGAACGGGGAATACGACCTGGTCCTGCGCTGCACGGAGCAGGCCGCCGCGGTCCACCACGTTCCCAAGCTGCTGGCGCAGCGGGGCGCGGAATGGCTCGACGGCGACGCGACGAGCCGCGCGGCACTGGCCCGTGCCGCGATGCGCGCTGGCATCGATGCGGAGGTGATGGACGGCTGCCTGCCGGGTACCTGGCGCTTCCGGCGCGTGACGCCGGCAACCGGCAAGGTGGCCATCATCATCCCGACCTGTGCCGCGCACGGCTATATCGAGACCTGCATTGCCACCCTGCGCGACCGAACAACCTATCGGAATTACGAGATTGTCTGCATCGACAACATTCCGAACAGTCAGGTGGCGTGGAAGATCTGGCTGCAGCAGAACGCCGACCGCATCGTCGATATCCCCGAGCCATTCAACTGGTCGCGCTTCAACAATCTGGCGGCGGCGGCGACCGACAGCGAATACCTGTTGTTTCTTAACGACGACATCGAGATCACGCAGGACGACTGGCTGGACGTGCTGCTGGAGCATATGCAGCGGCCCGAGGTGGGCATCGTCGGGCCGCAATTGCGGTATCCGTCGGGCAAGGTTCAGCATGCGGGCATGTTCCTCGGCGCCGGTATCGGCCGCCATGCCTTCCGCTTCGCCCCGGCGGACGATCCGGGCTATTTCGGCCTCGCGCTGACGCAGCGCAACGTCATCGCGGTGACCGGCGCCTGCATGCTGATGCGGCGCGACTTCTTCGAGCAGATCGGCCGGTTCGACGAGGCGCATTCGGTCATCAACAACGACCTCGATTTCTGCCTGCGCGCGCATCGGGCCGGCAAGCTGACGGTGTTCACGCCGCATGCCAGCCTGATCCACCACGAGTTGGCCAGCCGCGAGCGGTTGGGTGACGTGTTCGACACCACGCATTTCAACTCGCGCTGGAAGACGCTGTTCGCCGCCGGCGATCCGTATTTCAGCCCGCTGCTGTCGCGCTTTTCCGACGACTACCGGCCGGACGACGAGGCGGCGCAGACGGTGTTCGCCGCGCATCCGCTGTTCGAGGCAGACGAGATACGCCGCATCCTGGTGGTGAAGCTCGACCACATCGGCGATTTTGTCACCGGCCTGCCGGCGATTCGCCGGTTGAAGGCAATGTTTCCGCGGGCCACGATCTCGGTGCTCGCCGGCCGCCATGCGCGCGGCTTCGCCAGCATGGAGCCGGCCATCGACGAATTCCTGGAGTTCGAGTTCTTCCATGCCCGCTCACAGCTTGGCGAACGGGAGCTGACCAAGGAGGATTTCCTGGAGTTGCGCGCGCGGCTCGCGCCGTATCGGTTCGACCTTGCGGTGGACCTGCGCAAGCACCTGTCCACGCGCGACGTGCTGCAATACACCGGGGCGCGCTTCCTGGCCGGCTACGACTACATGGGGCAGTTTCCGTTCCTCGACGTCGCGCTGGAATGGGAAGGCGACAAGACGCTGCAACGCAAGCGTAGCCATATCGTGGACGACCTGCTGGCGCTGGTGGAGGCGATCGGCACGGCGTGCGGGACCGACCGGGACCTGTTGCCGGCCGCGCCGGCGCGGCCCGATCCGGAGACGCTGCCGGAAGCGGTGCGCGCGCTGTTCGACAAGCCGGTGGTCGCGATGCATATCGGCGCGGGCAACATCACCAAGACCTGGCCGGCCGGGTATTTCAGCGCGCTGATCGACCTGTTGACCGAACGCAACGGCGTCAACGTGATGCTGATCGGCGGCCCGGATGAGCGCGAACCGTCCGAGGCGCTGCGGCAAACCTTGCTGCGGCCCGACGCGGTTGGTTCGGTCGCGGGCGAGACCGCACTGAGCGATCTGCCGCGGCTGCTGTCGGCATGCTGTTTGTATATCGGCAACGACAGCGGGCCGAAGCACATCGCCGCGGCGCTCGGCATACCGACGATCGGCATCCATTCGGGCGTAGTGGATGCGATCGAATGGGGCCCGGTCGGGCGGCGCGCGGTGGCGCTCCGGCGCAACATGACGTGCAGCCCGTGCTATCTCGCGAGGGCCGAGGACTGCCCGCGTGCGCTTGCATGCCTGCGCAACCTGGAGCCTGCCGTGGTGTACCAGACGGCTGCCATGCTGCTGGCGCGGCCGGTCGCCTGGGTGGGGGCCGAGCGGGCCGAAATGCCGGTGGACATGCCGAGCAGAGCAGAGCCGGCGGCGCTGCCGGGTGCGGCGGGCCCGGCAGCCAAGCCCGTGCAACGGCCCGACGCGGCGGGCCTCGCGGCGCGGCCGGAGGAAGCGACAGACGAAGCGACGGTCGCCCCGCAGGAGATGGGGCGGGAGGCGATCAAGGCGCCATTGGAGGGTATGATGGCCACGGCAATGGAACTTGACCCCACGGTGTCGCCGGTCGCGCGGCTTGCCGGCAGGGCCAAAGTCAAGCCACGCGTCCGGCGCCGGCGCGCGAGGGCATGAGCCGCATGGACGATGCCGCACTGCTTGCGCTCGCGGCCGAACTGGCGACGCGGGCCGGTGCGGCCATCCTGCAAGTCAGGCGTGCCGGGTTCGACGTGGTGCGCAAATCGGATAGCTCGCCGGTGACCGCGGCGGATCATGCCGCCGAGGCGATCATCGTCGCCGGATTGCGCGCGGCGGCGCCCGACATTCCGGTGATCGCCGAGGAAGAGGTGGCCGCCGGCCGCATCACCGCGCCGGCGGCACAGTTCTGGCTGGTGGACCCGCTGGACGGCACGCGCGAATTTGCCGCGGGCAGCGACGAGTTCACGGTGAACATCGGCCTGGTGCGGAATGGGCGCGTGGCGCTGGGCGTGGTGGGTGTTCCGGCCGCAGGCGAAATGTTCGGCGGTGTCGTCGGCAGCGGGGCGTGGAAGCGCACGGCGGCGGGGCAGGCGGTGATCACCGCGCGGTTGCCGCCGAACGAGGGGCTCACCGTGCTGGCGAGCAGGCATCACGGCGATACCGCGCGGCTCGATGCGTTCCTGCGCGGCCGGCGCGTGGCGCGCACGTTGAATTTCGGCTCCAGCCTGAAATTCTGCCGGCTGGCGGAGGGGATTGCCGATCTCTATCCGCGGTTCGGCCGCACCATGGAGTGGGACACCTGTGCGCCGCAGGCGGTGCTGGAAGCGGCCGGCGGCACGGTGCGGACGCTGGATGGCGCGGCGCTGGGGTACGGCAAGCCGGGTTGGGAGAACCCGCATTTCGTGTGCACCGGCAGGTAACCCCCCCGCGCCTTGCGGCAGCGGTGACTTTATGCGCGCATACGGGAGATTTCCAGCAGGACGCTCGTCTCCAGCTCCTTTTCATCGAGCCGGTGCTTCACCAAGTCCCCGATGCTGACGATACCTTGCAGCATGCCGTTATCGATCACCGGCAGGTGACGCATCCGGCCGATGGTCATGGTGGCAAGCGCCGCGTCGATGCGGTCGGTCGAGCGGCAGCCGACGATTGGCGCGGTCATCAGGGCCTCCACCTGAAGCTCGAGCGCCGCGCTGCCGTGGTCGGCGACGGCATTGACGAAGTCGCGCTCGGAAAAGACGCCGACCAGCTTCATCCATTTGTCTTCGACGACCAAAGCGCCGATGCGGTGTTCGGCCAGCTTGCGGACCGCCACATGCGCCGGGTCAGTTGCCTGCACCGTCACCACGTCACGGCCTTTGCCGTGCAAGACATCACGAATCAACATGACCGGGCCTCCATTTATGTCGTCCGCGTTGCGTCCGCGCGGTGTTCGGGCGACAGGGAAACAGGCCGCTTGGAGGCGCCTGTCTTACATGGGGACGCCCTGCGCTCGCGCCAACCGCCGGCGGCCAGGCGACCGTTCACGGCTGGACGACCGGTGAGCGGATCGGCTGGATGCGGGTGCGTCAGGGGACGTCCAGCGGCACGACGCTGATGCTGTTGAACGGAGAACCGTTGATCAGCCGCGTGCTGACGACGGTGTAAACCAGGACGTGCTTTTCGGTGTCGATGGCGCGGTGGATCTGGAAGCTCTTGAAGAACAGCGAGGCCGACGCGAAGCCGATGACCGCGGATTTCGGCAGGTTCGGCGGCATCGAAACCGGCCCGACCGCGCGGCAGGCGATGGAGAAGCGGCTTGGATCCTCGGCGATGCCAAGGCCACCCTTCACGCCGCCGGTCTCGGCCCGCGACATGTAGCAGGAGACGTTTTTCACTTGCGGGTCGTCGTAGCGCTCGACGATGACCTTGTCGTCGGGGCCGAGCCAGCGGAAGTTGGTGTTGATCGAATCGATGCGCGTCTGTGCGTGGCCAGGCGCCGCGACGATCAATGCCGCAAACGCGGCCAGTACGAGTCTTTGCATGGTTGATGCTCCGGTTCCCGGTTGCATTGTGGTTCGCGCGGCGCCGCATGCTCAAGCCCCGGCGGCGGCAATTCCGTGTCATGCGCCGGTGTCTCGCTGCTTCCGCGGCGCCGCGGAACGGCTGGCCTCGCGAGGCTGGCGTTCCACACTATAATCGTGTCACCGCATCGGAGACCCGCATGACCGACCACGCCATCGCCGCCCCCCTGCTCGGTCGCGCGGTGCGGCACGAGTGGTTGCTCGATCCGGATTTCGTCAGCGTCAATCACGGGTCGTTCGGCGCGACACCACGCGTCGTGCTGACCGCGCAACAGGACTGGCAGCGACAGATGGAAGCGCAGCCGGGCCGCTTCTTCGGTTGCGTGCTGCCGGGCGCGTTGCGTCATGCCGCCGACCGGCTTGGAGCGCTCGTCGGCGCTGACGGCAAGGACATTGCGTTCGTCGAAAACGCCACGGTCGGCTGCAATGCGGTGCTGGGTTCATTGCCGCTGGCGGCGGACGACGAAATACTGGTGCTGACGCACGGCTATGGCGCGCAGCCGGGCCGCTTCTTCGGTTGCGTGCTGCCGGGCGCGTTGCGTCATGCCGCCGACCGGCTTGGAGCGCTCGTCGGCGCTGACGGCAAGGACATTGCGTTCGTCGAAAACGCCACGGTCGGCTGCAATGCGGTGCTGGGTTCATTGCCGCTGGCGGCGGACGACGAAATACTGGTGCTGACGCACGGCTATGGCGCGGTGCGGAACGCCGTGCGCTACGTCACCGGCCGCGCCGGCGCGCGCATGACGGAGGCGGCGGTGCCGTTTCCGCGTCCCGATGCCGACGCGATCGTCGCTTCGGTTGCCGCCGCGCTGACGTCGCGCACGAAACTGGCGGTGATCGACCACATCACGTCGGGCAGCGCGCTGGTACTGCCGTTGCAGCGCATCGTCGCCGCGTGTCACGACGCCGGCGTGCCGGTGCTGGTGGACGGCGCGCACGGGCCGGGGCAGGTGGCGCTCGACATGCGCGCGCTGGGTGCCGATTGGTATGTGGGCAACTGCCACAAATGGCTGTGTGCGCCGAAAGGTTGCGGGTTCCTGTGGGCGGCGCCGGAGCGACAGGCCGGGCTGCATCCGGTGACGATCTCGCACGGTTTCGGCGGCGGGTTCCTCGCGGAATTCGACTGGACCGGCACGCGCGATTGCAGCGCCTGGCTGTGCGTCGATGCGGCGATCGATTTCCATGCCAGGCTCGGCGGCGCGGCGTTGCGCGAACGAAACGTGACGCTGGCGGCGGAGGCCACGTCACTGCTGTCGCGCCGGCTCAACACGGAATCCGGCGCGATCGGCCCGCTGGCCGGCGCGATGGGACTGGTGAAGCTGCCGCTGACCGGGGCGGTGACGGCGGGGCGCTCGGCGCGGATGCGTGAGCGGTTGCTGAATGCCGGCACCGATGCGCCGACGCATGTCATCGGCGATGCGCTGTGGCTGCGCATTTCGGCGCACGCCTATAACGAGATCGCGGACTATGAACGGCTGGCGGAGATCGTTGCGCGCATTCTGCGGGAGGGTGCGTAGGCGCTACGCTCCTACCAACGCCCGCGCGATGGCGATCACGCGGTACGCCTCGCTCCACAGCGCATAGTCTTCCAGCCGCGCCAGGGGGGCCCACAGGGCTTCCGAAACGTCTGTCGCGGCCACCGGATCGCCGGACTCCCAGCGGCCGGCGAAATCCAGGATGGTGTAGTGATACTGCACGCGGCCGTCGCGGTCGCGGCGGATGTTGTCCACGTGCGCGGCGAACACCAGTGGGCCGACGGTGACGCCGGTCTCCTCAAGCAGTTCGCGCCGGCCGGCCTGTTCGGCCGTCTCGCCGACCTCCTGCGCGCCGCCGGGCAACGTCCAGCTTCCCATGTTCGGCGGCTTGCCGCGGCGCACCAGCAGCACGGTGTCGCCCTTCAGGACGATGACCCCGATGCCGACGATCGGTCGCGCGGGGTACTCGCGGTCGCTCACGGCCTGGCCGCCGCGGGGGCGGATCCTGGGGTCGCGACCGCGGGCGCGGCGGGCTTTTCCGGTGCCGCCGCCTTCAGGTCCTCGAGCGACGGCACCAGCGATTTCTGCTTCCATTCCCCAAGTTGGTAGGTCCATCCGGTCAGGCGCGCCTCCAGCCGATCCGCCTCGGCCTTCGCCTTGACGTCGCCGGTCACGCTGAAACGGGCGAGCAGATCGCGATCGGCAGCCGGCGTGGGTGCGGGACCGGGCGGGGCACGATAGACCGATGCGGTCACCGTCAGCCCATCCGACGTGCTGAACACCGTTCTGCCGATCGGATCCTGCGGCGGCGCCGCGTCCGGACGCACGTCCTCGAAGGTGAGGAGTTCCAGTGCGCGCGAAACGTCCTGCAGCTTGAAGCTGTCGAGCTTCGGGTGCTCGGCCGGCGCGGTCAGCGCAAGCCTGTCGTTGGTTCGTGCGAATTCCAACGTCTCGCCGCCACGCATGACGACCACCTTGGCGATGCGGCTGTGATCGATGTTCATGATGTCGCGATCAAGCCAGAGCCGCGGATCGGCGTCCACCGCCAGGCTGCCCTCGGCGAGCCAGCTCTGGTTCTCGTTTGGGCGACGGACATAAACCTCCTCCGGAACGTTCCCGCCGGTGCGCACGCGGCGATGGCCGACGATCAGCGCCAGGATCGGCTTGCCGGCCGCGTCCAGCACGCGCAGCAAATTGGAATTGGCGCCCTTGCTGTTGGGGTCTTCGACACCGAGTCTGCCGAATTGCTTCGGATCGGCCGTGCGCTGCTCGATCAGGCGCAGCTCGGTCAACGCGGTGAGCATCGACCGCAGCCTGGTTTCCTGTACCGGATAGCCACCGCGATCGGCGAGGCCCCAGCGCACGCGGCCGGCGACCTGGCGCTTCTCGATCACCATCGGCTTGCCCTGGTGCACCACCTCGATCTTCGCCGCCTGCAGCAGGCGCGGCGCGAGGTTGGGGAACATCAGCTTGCCGGCGTCGGGAGAACGTTGCTCGGACGGCAGCGTGGCGATACCGAAATACCACCCGCCGGCGACGGCGACGACGCCCAGGACAACAAGGATGATGAGGGTGCGGGGGGTCATGCGCGGGTTTTCAGAGGAACGCGACTTGCCGCAACGCGACAGGGACACGGAGGACGCGACCCGCGGCGCATTTTCGTGGCTTTGTGTGATTGTGGCGAGTGCTGGCTTTTCATCCCCGTGCCCTCGAACGCCGGCGGCGGCGCAGCATGCCGAGCCCGACCGCCAGGATCGTCAGCACCGCGGGCACCGCGACGATGTCGAACAGGCGCAACTCGTTCTCCAGATGCGAAATGTTGCGGTTCAGGTCATATTGCACCGCGCGCAGCTTCTCGCGCGTCTCGACGATGTCCTTGCGTGCCGCATCGATCGAGGCCCGCTGTTCCGGCGTGATCACCGCCTGGGCGTTGGCCGCTTGCTCGGTGTCGCCGGGATTGCCGCCCTGGCGCAGCGTCTGCAACTGCTTTTGCACGGTGTCGAGATGCGTCTGCAGGGCTTGCTCGGTCCGGCGGAACTTCGCCTCCGCGTCCGCCTGCATGGCGTTCACCAGGGTGAACGGGCGGCTTGAATCGCCGCGCGAGCGCAACCCGATCAATGCCTCGCCGCCGGCCAGCGTGTCGATCAGGTTGGCGACGAACGGACCGTTGTCGCTGAACGGCATCGCGGTCTTTTGGCCGAAGAAGTCGCCGATGCGCACCCAGAAGCGATCGGCCAGGATATCGGAATCCGCCACCACGACGAGGTTCGCCGGCCCGCTGGTCTCGGCCTTGTAAGGCGGGAAGTCCGCCGGCCGCTTCTTGCCGTTCGGCTCCGGCGGCGGTCCGGTGAAGGCGGAGTGCAGCACGCCGTGCACGCGCGCGGCGATGACGCGTGGTCCGCCCGACTGCCTGAAGTCGGCGAGGATCTTCCCCGGGTCGGGCATCTTGACCTTGTCCACCGGGATCAGCCCGGATCGCGGCGACGAGGTCAGCAGCGGGGTGAAATCGATCTTCGCGCCGGGTGCCTTGGCGATGAAGCCGGGCGACGCCACCGTGACCTGCCGCAAATCGGCGGTGGCCGGATCGTCGTGGTTGATGCCGGCGCGGATGTTGAACCAGGCGACGTAGTTCACCGCCTGCGCGTTCTGGTCCGACGGGTCGCGCACCCGCCACGCGCCGGTGAGGTCGCCGACGACCTGGTTCGGATCGAACTGGATGCCCCAGGCAGTGAACAGCTTCTTCAGGTCGGCATGGGTGTCGGTCGGCGGCATGCCCGTCTGGTTCGGCTGCGATGCGAGTGCCTCGCTCCACGGATCGACCATCACCATCAGACGGCCGCCGCGCATGACGAACTGGTCGATGGCGTAGAGCGTGTTGTCGGAGAGGTGCTGGGCCTCGGCGACCAGCAGCACCTGGATGGCGGGGTCGATCACCTGTGCGTCGGTGGGCACCGTCTTCACGGTGTTGGTCTGCCGCAGCAGTTCGGTGGCGGCGTAGGGTTGGCCGCCCTCCTGGCCGTGCGTCATCATCATCAACTGCGGATTGCCGTCCAGCGGCAGCGACGACATGACGCCGACCACCGGCCGCTTCGGGTTGGAGAGTTCATAGACCAGCTTGGTCAGGTCGTATTCCAGGAAGCGTTCGCGGTCCGGCTGGAAGAACGGAATGGTGCGCTCGTCATCGAGCAGATTGGAACCGGCGAGACCGAAATAGACCTGGGTGCCGGCCTGATCGACCGGAACGCCTTGCAGGCCGTCGGCCAAAGCGTGGTCCTCGACCGCGCTGAACGGCTCGGGGTCGTAGAACCGCAGCTTGATCTTGCCGTTGGCGACCGCCGCGTATTCCTCCAGCATCTCGCGCACGTGGTCGGCGTAGGCGCCATAGACCGGCACGGTGCTGCCAAGTCGGCGCGAATAGAACAGCCGCAGCGTGATCGGCTGCTTCAGGCCGTGCAGGATCTTCCGCGTGCCGGGCGAAAGCGAGTAGATGTGGTTCTGCGTCAGGTCAACATGCACATAGGCCAGGCGCGCATCGGCGAACATGTTGATGCCGATGACGATCGCGGCGACCGCGAGCACGCCGGCGACGGAGAACCAGAGGCGGCGGCGCACGATCTCAGTCCGCCTTGCATTGTTCGACCAGCACGGCGTTCAGGTACAACCAGAAGCCGATGAAGGTCGCGAAAAAGATCAGGTCGCGCACGCTGACCACGCCGCGGGTGAAGTCGTCGAACCGGTCGATCACCGCGACGCGCCGGGCGATGTCGGCCAGCACCGGCATGCCGCGCGACAGGAAGTCGGTGACCACCGAATAGGACGCGACGGCGAACACGAAGCACACGGCGACCGCCAGCACGAAGGCGATCACCTGGTTGCGGGTCAGCGCCGACATCGCCGAGCCGACCGCGAGGAACGCTCCGGCGACCAGCAGCGCCCCGACATAGCCGGAGGCGATCACGCCGTTGTCGGGCGAGCCGAGGATGTTCACGGTGATGACGAAGGGGAAGGTCAGCAGCAGGGCGACGGCGCAGAACACCCAGGCGGCGAGGAATTTTCCCAGCACCGCCTGCGCCTGGGTGAGCGGCAGGGTCAGCAGCAACTCGATGGTGCCGAGCCGGCGTTCCTCGGCCCACAGGCGCATGGTGATCGCCGGGACCAGGAGCAGAAAAACCCAGGGGATGAAGGTGAAGAACGCGTTGAGGTCGGCCTGGCCGCGCGCGAAGAAGTCGCCGAGGTTGAAAGTGAGGGCGCCTTGCAGCACCAGGAAGATCACGATGAACACGGTCGCCACGGGGGTGACGAAATACGCAGTCAATTCGCGCCCGGCGATGATGAAGACGTTGCGCATTGTCGCTACCCAACCTCGCCTGTGACGGCGGTGAGGTTATCCCCCGCCATTGTCAGCGCGCGGAACACGTCGTCCAGCTTGCCGGATTCGTGCCGTGCCGACAGTTCGGCCGGCGTGGCGTCCGCCACCACGCGCCCTGCGGCGATGATCATCGCGCGGCTACACACCGCGTCCACCTCCTCCAGGATATGCGTCGAGATGACAATCGCCTTGTCCGGCGCCATGCGCCGGATCAGGGCGCGCACCTCGTGCTTCTGGTTGGGATCGAGCCCGTCGGTCGGCTCGTCCAGCACCAGCACCGGCGGGTCGTGCAGCAGCGCCTGCGCCAGGCCGACGCGGCGCTTGAAGCCCTTCGACAGGGTCTCCACCGGCTGCAGGCGCACGCCTTCCAGCCGCGTCAGTTCCAGCGCGTGGGCCACGCGCGCGTCCAGCGCGGCACCGCGATAGCCGCGGATTTTCGCGCAGAAGCGCAGGAAGCCGGCGACCGGCATTTCGGGATAGGTGGGGGCGCCCTCCGGCAGGAAGCCGAGCAGGCGCCGGGCGGCGACACCGTCGGTCTGCACGTCATGGCCGCAGATGCGCGCGGTGCCCTCGGTGGGGATCATGAAGCCGGCGAGCATGCGCATGGTGGTGGACTTGCCGGCACCGTTGGGGCCGAGGAAGCCCAGCACCTCGCCGCGGGCGACGCGGAACGACACGTGGTCCACCGCGGTGAAGCCGCCGAATCGCTTGGTCAGGCCGTCGATTTCGATCAGCACAGACTCTCCGCCGCCGGACACGCCGCGCTTCCCCCTCGCTCCCTGTGGCGGGCGGGCATAACGGAATGCACCGGCAATGCAAGCCGGTGGTGCGGCGGATGGAGAAGGCTTAACCCGGGGCTGAGGTCGGCATTTGCCGGTCGGTGCGGTCGGCGCATCGGTGAACGCGACCTTTCTTTCGGCTTCAGCCGCGGTCTCCGTCGCGCCACGGCCGGCGGGGCGGGATCGGGCGGCAGGCGCGCCACGGCGAGGCCGGCGTTGCTGGCGAGGCCGACTCAACGGGATGCGGCGGTCGTCGCGACGACGCGCGACTATACCATGCCGCGCAAGTACCGCGGCTGGCCTCTGCGCCAGTGACATTTGGGCGCTATGAAAGTGACACCAAACCGCGCTTGCACTGGCTGCCTGGCCGGCGCGACCCCGAGCACCGATATGGTCAGGCGGCGCGGTATATTGCGCGGCGCCGCGTCACCGCAATGCCGGCGAGTCCCATGCCAAGCAAGGCGAGGCTGGCGGGCTCCGGGATCAGCGTATCGTTAGTGAAGTTCGGCAGAGGCTGCCAGGCTCCGCCGTAGATGGAGGGGTCGAGAGTCTGGTTCAGGCTGTCGAGCGGGATCTGCGTGTCGCTGGTGAAGTACTGTGCGTCGCTGAGGCTGATTGTCCCGCCAGAGGGCACAAAGGAGTACGAGTAGCTGCCTTGATACGGCAGTTCGAACCAGTTGGTCACCTCGTCGCCGTCGCTGCCGCCGGCATCGGCGTCGGGAAACTCGCCGCTGATCTGCAAGACGAACCACCGCTGGACGCCGACGCCAGCACTGACGAGGTTCACGCCGAACACCGGAGCACGCACCGGACCGGAGCTGGGGTAGCTCCAACTCATCGCGACGGGCGCCAGTCGTTCGCCACCGGAGGTCTGGCCTGGTACCACGCCGGAAAAACCGAAATGGATCAGCGACCCGAAGCCCGCCGTTCCGTGGAACGACAGCGCGGTTTGGTTGGTCAGGCTGTTGTAGGACTCCGTCTTCGTGCCACTCGTGAACGCATCGTAGTTGAGCGAGTCAACGCCGACCTGGTCGCCGGGCAGATAGATTTCGAAATTGGTCGGCGAGCCCGGCGGGGTCGGCAGTGTGAAGTTCCAGCCGGTAACCACCGGACTCGCCGACGCCGGCCCGGAAAGCGTGGCAGCGCCAACCAGCACCGCGGCCAGCAACGTCGCCTGTGTTCGCATTGACGCCTCCCGTCAGGCCCGGCGGGCGGATAACGACGAGGTGGACCGCACACCCGGTGTTGACAACTGCCAACGACAGTGAGGCAATACGGGGCGGCTGGTCAAGCAAAATTGATGCCGGGATCGTCAATCGCGGATTCCCGCAAGCGGCCGTGGCTTACCTACAACTGAGGCGTGTCACAGGAGCAATCCATGCCACTTGAATCAATCGCCACCCGTGAGCTGGATGCGGCGGATGCGGCCTGGCAGGCGCGCGTCGATCTGGCGGCGGCGCATCGGCTGGCGGTGATGCACGGCCTGCACGAGGGCATTTTCAACCACCTCACGCTGCGCGTGCCCGGCCGATCCGATCGTTACTACCAGATACCGTTCGGCCTGCACTGGTCGGAAGTCACCGCGAGCTGCTTCATGGAAGTGGACTATGACGGGGTGCGCCGCGCCGGCGAGGGCGAGATCGAACAGTCATGCTACTGCATCCACGCGCCGCTGCATCGCGACCTGCCGCAGGCCGCGGCGGTGTTCCACACCCACATGCCGCACGCCAGCGCGCTGGCGCGCTTGGAGGATCCGCGCATCCTGCCGATCGGCCAGACCGAACTCGGCACGATGATGGAAGTGGCGTACGACGACGCCTATGCCGGCCCGGCGTTCGACCCGGCGGAAGGGGCGCGGCTGGCCTGCGTGACCGGCGACAAGACCGTGCTGATGATGGCCAATCATGGCGTCGCAACGCTCGGGCGCAGCGTGGCGGAGGCGTACGACCGGCTGTACTATCTCGAACGCACGGCGCAGGTGCAGCTCTACGCGATGTGGACCGGCCGGCAGTTGCGTTACCTGCCGCAGCCGGTGGTCGAGGCGACGCTGCGCGAATTCGCCACGCCGCGCGACTATGGCGGCCGGCCGGCCTGCGAGTGGCATTTCGCGGCGCTGAAGCGGCTGCTGGACCGGCGGGAGCCCGACTACAAGGCGTGAGCGCGCCGTGTCCGGCAACGGATTCCGCGCGCCAGCCCGGCGCGCCGTTCAGCCCGTCGAGATCTGCCCGGACCCCGGATCCACCGCGATCGTGCGCCGGACGCCGTGCGGCGAGACGGCCGCGGCATGGACCATGCCGTTCCGCATCCGCAGGCGGCGTACGTCGTGGAAGCCGCGCGCGTAAAGGTCATTCAGTGCGCTGGTGTAAGTGTCACCGATCGACCTGGCGCGTTGTCGGGCGGCGTTGTTGTCTTGCCAGGCCGGGGCGCCGTTCACCGGCGGGTAACTCCGCGTCTGCGCCATGGCGGCACCGGCGAACAGCATGCCGGTGGCGACTATCGCGGTAGCGAGAACCTGTTTGATCATGGTCGATCTCCTGCGTACAACACGGATTGTCGCGGTGTGGCGCACGCCTGCGGGACTCTGTCTTCTCGGCTCGATCGGTGGCCCGCACGGCGGGCGTCACGGCACGTGAGTTGGTTGACGCCGCTTGCGATTCAAGCCGGCTGGCGAAGAGTCAATGTGACGGCAAGCTGCGCTGCAGGGGTCCGTCGATTGTCCGCTTCCGGGTTTGCCCGATCGGGGTGTTCGGAACCCGATAGAACATGGCTCGGTTGGCGTGTGTTTTATCCCGCCAGCAGCGTCCGCATCGCCACCGTCCGCTCGAACAGCCGCAGCAGCACGCGCACCGCGCGGCCCCGCTCGCTTTCCAATTTCGGATCGCGCGCCAGCAGCACCGCCGCGTCGCGGTCCGCCATGTGCAGCAGCCCCTCATGGTCCACCGGATCGGCCAGCCGAAACCCCGGAGCCCCGGCCTGCCGCGTGCCCAGCAAATCCCCCCCGCCCCGCAGCCGAAAATCCTCGTCGGCGATCAGGAACCCGTCCTCGGTATCGCGCAGCAGCGTCAGCCGGCGGCGCGCGGTCTCGTTCACCCAGTCCTCGTGCAGCAGCAGGCAGAAGCTCGCCTCCACGCCGCGGCCGACCCGGCCGCGCAACTGGTGCAACTGCGCCAGGCCGAAGCGTTCCGCATGCTCGATCACCATCACGCTCGCCCGCGGCACATCGACGCCCACCTCCACCACGGTGGTCGCCACCAGCAGCCGCACCCGGCCGGCGGCGAAATCCGCCAGCGCCGCCTCGCGCACCTCGGTCGTCTGCTGCCCGTGCGCCAGGCCGACGCGGTCGCCGAACCGCCCCGCCAGCGCGGCAAAACGTTCCTCGGCCGCCGCGATATCCAGCGTCTCGCTCTCCGCCACCAGCGGGCACACCCAATACACCTGCGCGCCCTCCTCCAGCTTGCGCGCGATCGCCTCCAGCACGTCCGGCAGCGTCCCCAGCGAGTGCAGCGTCGTGCGAATCGGCAGCCGCCCGCTGGGTTTCTCGGTCAGGCGCGACACATCCATCTCGCCCCATTGCGTCAGCAGCAGCGTGCGCGGAATCGGCGTGGCGGTCATCACCAGCACGTCGGTTTGCTCTCCCTTCCCGCCGAGCAGCAGCCGCTGGTCCACGCCGAACCGGTGCTGCTCATCGATCACCGCCACCGCGAGGTCGCGATACGTCACCGCGTCCTGGAACAGCGCATGCGTGCCGACCACCATCTGGATCGAGCCATCCGCCACCCCGCGCAGCAGCTTTGTCCGGGCGCGCCCCTTCACCGCGCCGGTCAGCAAGGCGACGGGGACCGGGGTCAGGTGCGACAGGGTGCGGAGGTGCTGGCGCGCCAGCACCTCGGTCGGCGCCATCAGCGCCGCCTGCGCGCCGGCCTCCACCGCGCGCAGCATGGTGAGCAGCGCCACCAGCGTCTTGCCGGAGCCGACATCGCCCTGCAGCAGCCGCAGCATGCGCCGGGTGGCGCCCAGGTCGGCGTCGATCTCCGCCAGCGCCTTCACCTGCGAGCGCGTGGGGGCGAAGCCGAACCGCTCCAGCGCCTTGGCGCGCAGCGCGCCGTCGCCGTGCAGCGCGCGCCCGGGGCGGGCGCGCACCCGGCCGCGCACCACGCCCAGCGCCACCTGGCCGGCCAGCAATTCGTCGTAGGCGAGGCGCATGCGCAGGCGGTCGTCGGGCGGTTCGGCGGGGGCTTGCACGGCGCGCAGGGCGTCGGCGAACGGGGGAAACTTCTCGCGGCGAAGCAGGGCGGCGTCGTGCCATTCGGGGAAGTCGGGCAGGCGCAGCAGGGCCTCGCGCATGGCGTTGGCCACCTGGCGTGGCCACAACCCGCCGGTCAGGCGCCACACCGGCTCGATTGCCGGCAGCCGGTCGGCCTGGGCGGCGGGCAGGACGTGGTCCGGATGCGGCATGGTGATGCGGCCGTTGAACGCTTCCAGCTTGCCGGAGACCAGCAGCCTGGCGCCCGGCGGCATCTGCTGTTCGCGATCGGCCGCCGCTTTTGGGGTGGCGGCGAAGAACACCAGCTCGGCAACGCCGGTCGCGTCCTTCACCACGACGCGCCAGGGCTGGCGGGGAGCGGCCGGCGGCTCGTGCCGCACCACCTCGACGTCCAGGGTGGCCACGCCGCCTGGCTGGGCCTGGGCGATAGTGGGGCGGGGACGGCGGTCGATGTACGATTCGGGCAGGTGAAACAGCAGGTCGATCACCCGCTCGCCGCCGGCCGCCTTGGCGATCAGCGCGGCCACCGGCGGGACGATGCCCTTCAGCGACGTCAGCGGCGCGAAAAGCGGGGCGAGGGGCTCGTGTTGCATTGGCGCCGGGGTTGCGATGAGCCGCGTTGTCCTTCACCGGAACGGGGCGGGTCAAATCATCGACAGCCGTGCCGACCTCGACGGCGATGCGCTTCTGAGCCGCCATCGACGAATCGTCGCTCCGAATCGCGCGGAACCGGAGCGCGTCCTGTCCGAATATCGCATCGCGTGGACAATGCTCCCGTCCGACGCGCCGATCGTCCAGATTCTTGATCAGGAGCCTGGATGGCGGCCTTTGGTCAAAGCGGATGGCATTGCCATCCCGACGCGGGAGGATCAGCCGGCACGATGAAGCCCGCATCTCCGTCGAGATTCCCGATGTTTTTGCCAGCACGGTTCTCGTGCGGAATATTTCCGGATCGGCATCGCTGAAGCCGTCAACCGGACCGGATCGGCCGGGCCTGCGTGCCATCGGCCGTTGCGTTCATCGTTGGGCGTCGCCTGGATCAGCCAGGCAGCCGCGCCCGATGCGCCTGCGCCATCTCGGCCAGGCTCGCGAACCGGAAATCATACCGCACGCCAAGCGGCGGCGGCGCCGTGGCGCCCCAGCCCTGGGCATCCTGCCGGCGGTCGATCCAGGCCGACGCCAGCCCCGCCGCATTCGCCGGCGCGTGGTCATGGAACAGGCTCTGCGCGGTATGCAGGATGTCGCCTTGCGCCATGCCCATCGCCGCAAGCTGCTCGATCAGATACGTGAAGTTGCGCGGGCATGGCTTGTACGAGCCGATGTCCTGGGCGGTAAACACCGCATCGAACGTCACACCCAGCCGAGGCAGCGTCGCGGCGAAGCTGGCGCCATCGACGTTGGACAGGATCGCCAGCTTGCAGTGCCGCCGCAGGTATTGCAGCGCCGCAACGGTATCGCCGAACGCCGGCCAGTCGCCGACCGAGGCGCCGAACGCCCGGCTTTCCGCCGCCACCGGCGTGACGCCCCAGGCGCGCGCGAGTTGCGCGTGCACGTCGCAGAGCAGTTCGGAGTATATCATGGCTGGCGTGGCGGCCTGCTGGCGCGCTTCATGTTCGGCGAACGTCGCCAGCACCGCGTCGCGCGGCAAGGCCACGCCGGCCCGCGCCAGCAGCGGCTGCAAGGCGGCGTGCAGGCCACTCTCCCAGTCGATCAGCGTGCCGTAGCAATCGAAGGTCAGAACGCCGAAGTCGGTCAGTCGCATGAGAGGACGCCTCTCCCGTTGCACGGGCGAGGCGCACGCCAGGCTCCCGCCGTCGCCGCGCCGTGCAGCCAGGCCCGCACCCCGGACGGCGTGCCGAACGCCGTATCCACCTGAAACCCCGCACCGCCCAGGGCGCGCGCGGCGTTTATGGCGTCCTCGTCGGTTACGTCGTCGCCGATGAACACGGGCTTGCGGCCGGCGAACGGCGCGCGCGCCATCAGGGCGTGCACCGCCTTGCCCTTGTCCGCGCCGCGCGGCCGCACCTCCCACAGCATGTGCGCCGGCAGCAATTCGAAGGCCGCGGAGCCGCGGAGCATGGCGGTCAGCGCGTCGCGCAACGCCGGACCGGCATCGGGAGCGGCGCGGAAATGCAGTGCGAAGCCGCGCGCCTTGTGCTCCAGCAGCACGCCGGGATGCGACGCCGCCAGGCGTTCGGCAACCTGCCGCCACGCTGCCGGCGGGGCGGGCAGAGGCGGGCGGTGGAGCGCCTCGCCCGGAGCGTGGCGCATTGCTCCGCCATGCTCCCCGGCCACCGCGTAGGGCGCGTCGCCGAGCAGGGCATCGACGGTTTCCACCGGGCGGCCGGTGACGATCGCCAGGGCGCCGCCCAGCCGGTCGCGCAGCGCGCGCAGCGTGGCGGGCAGCCCGGGTGCCACCACAACCGCGTCGGGCCGCGGGGCGATGTCCAGCAGCGTGCCGTCCAGGTCCAGCAGCAGCGCGGCAATGGCGAACGGCGGCAGATGGTCGAGGCTCATGGCACGCACCCGGTCACCCGGACGTCGTAGAGCGGGTGCTCCAGCATGGACAGGGACGGGTCGGATCTCAGCATCCAGCCGCGAAAGCCGGGCTGGTCGGGATGGCTGTTGGTGATCGTCAGGAAGGCTGCCGCGTCCTGCGGCATGTCTGGCGGACGCACCACGCAGGCCCGCACCGCGATGCTCAATGAGCCGTATGTCGCGGTCTGCCCGACCTTCACCGTCAGCGTCGTGGTTTGGGCGTTGATCTTGTCCAGCACCTGCAGCAACGCGCCGCCTCGCGGCAGCCAGGGATTGGGGGGTGGCGGCATCGGTTCCGGTGCCGCGGGCTGCTGGCCCTGCGCGGATGGCTGGCCGGGCGCCGGCGCGGCGACTGGAGGTTGCAGGCCGGCTGGCTGCTGAACCTGTGGCGGCTGTGGTTGTAGCGGTTGGCCCGGCGGCGGCTGGATCTGCGGTTGCTGAACCGGCGGTTGCTGGCCCTGTAGCGGTTGCACCGCCTGGGGCTGGCCGGGCGCCGGAGCGGCCGGCGGATACTGCACCGAAGGCGGTGGCAACGGCGTCGCGACGATCGGCGCCTGCTGCATCTGCGCCCAAGCCGGCGGCGTCGCGAACAATGCCGCCACCGTCGCCAGGCCGAGCAGCGGAGCGCGCCTCATCGTGCCCGCTTCGGCGACTCCAGCCCCTCCACCATCGCCGCCAAAATCTGCCGCATGGCCTCCGCATCGACGCCCATCAGCACGGCGTCCTCGAATGCGTCCTGCATAACCTGCGCAAGCTCCGTATGGTTCTCCGCCAGCACGCGCATTTTTTCGCGGCAGCCGACGGCATTGCCGTCCAGCCCGGGCCATTGCGTGGGCGGCGGAGGGATCACGGCGACTTGCCGCCCGCCTGGCCGCCGAGTGGCGGGAGCCCACCGCCGGCCTGGCCGCCGCCCGCCGTGCCGCTGTTCTCGCCGCCCTTGGCCTGGCCGCCCTTGCCGCCGGTCGCAAGGCTGCTCGCGCTGAAGATGAACTTGCCCAGGAGATCCTCGATGTTGATCGACCCCTGTGTAATGGAGACGGTCTGGCCAGGCTGCAACATCGCCTCATCGCCACCCGGCGACAATGCCAGGTACTTGCCGCCCAGCAGGCTTTCGCTGGTGACCACGGCGCCACTGTCCTTCGGCAGTTTCAGGTCGTCGCGCACGGTGAAGCCGACCACCGCCTGATAGGTCTTCGGATCGATCGTGGTGCTGTCCACGCTGCCGATCTTCACGCCGGCGACGCGCACGTCACTGCCGACCGACAGACCGTCGATGTGGTCGAATTGGGCGTAGAGCTGATAGCCTGCGGCCGTGTCGCGGCCGGAGTGGGCGATCGCGTAGGCGAGGAACCCGGCGGCGACCAGCAACACGACGGCGCCGATCAACACCTCGGCGAAGTTGCGGCGGGGCATGGAGCGTGACCCTTAGCTGCCGGGTGTCCAGGCTTCGTAGTCGCCGGTCGCCCGGGCGCGCTTGCCGCCCTCATAGTCGTGGCCCGGCGGGCGATAGGACAGCGCTGTCCCGGTTTCGTTCGGCAGATGCGGCTTCTGCCACGACAGGCGCGGACCCTCGGGCAATGGCGCATCGGTGGTGTAGTGCAGCCAGGAGTGCCACTCGGGCGGCACGTCGGAGGCTTCTGGCGGGCCCGCATAGGCCACCCAGCGCCGCGTGCGCCCGCTGCCTGCGCGGGGGCGGCGATCGGTGTAGTAGATGTTTCCCGCGGCGTCGGTGCCGACCTGACGTCCGTGGAGCTTGGTGAACAGCCAGGTTCTGAGGTTCATGATCGCGCCATATACGCATCCGCCGCGGTTTGGTCCACCGCGCACCCTGCCCGGACGCGCGGCAGGTCGCCCGCTGGCGTGCCACCGCGCCGGCGGCGGTTGTGACGCAGGCGCGGCCGGATTACCGGGGTTGCAAGGATTTCTCCGATGCGGTGGCACCGCAGGGACGGGCTGGGGATGGCGGCAGGAGTTAGCCGGATCGGCCCAGGTGCTCCGGGGAGTGGGGACGGGTCCATCGAACGATCCACAGAATGATCCACAGCATTTTGTGGTCCCGCGTCTCTTGTAACACAAAATGTCCGTTGCGAAGTCTCCGACTCGGTTGTAGCGTGTCGCTATGCGCAACACGCGGCAGTTGACCCCGTTGTGGCGGGGGGTACGGATGCGACGGACTGCGGCCGGGGTGGACCCGGACGAGCCGGCGCGCTTCATCACGCTGCCCGCCGCATGGGACGATTTCGCCGCTACCGGTTTGGCGGAACTGGCTCCCGGGACGGGGCCTGTGGCACTGCCGGACGCTGCCGAGGCCTGGATCGGCCCGATCGTGTTGCGGGCGGCAGCCCTGGGCCTTGCGCCGCCCTTTGCCGACCGCCTGCACCACTTGCTGCGGTCCCGCCGCGGGGCTCCGTCCGCCGCGGTGTGGCAGGGCATCGCCGATCCGGCGCCACGCTTCGTGCTGAATCTGCCGGCGTTTTTCAATCCGGCCGACGGCTTCGACGTGGCCGGATTCGCCGAGGCGGTTGAAACGGCGACCTTCACGCTGGCCTTGGCGGTGCCGGGCGCGCGGCGCATCGCGGTCGGCATGGCCGATCTCGCCGGTTTGCTCGCGGCGCTGGGGATGGATTACGGGTCGGATGCCGCGCTCGACATCGCCCGCGCGCTGGCGGCGATCCTGCGTGGCCAGGCCGATGCGGCGTCGGCGGCGCTGGCGCCGGCGGCCGGCCCGGCTTTGCCCCATGGCGCGCCGGATGCCGTGTTGGGCTGGCCGGCCCCACCTCGGCGTGCCGACCTGCCCAACCTGGCCGAGGCGGCGCAGGCCGCGCGTGCCGCCGCCGTCGCGGCGGGGACGCCGCGCCATCTCGCCACCACGGCGATCGCCGTGCCGGGTCCCGCCGAGGCATTGCTGGGCGTGGAGACCGGCGGGATCGGCCCGGCGTTTTCCCCGCTGGGACCCTCCGGCGCACTGACCCGTGCCGCGCGTGCCTGGCTGGCGGTCAGCGGCCTCACGCCGGAGGAGGCGCTGGCGATGACGCTCGCCGGCGGCAATCCGCTGCCGAGTGCCAGCCCGGCAGCGCATGTCGCTATGCATAACGCGGTGGCGCCCTTCGTCCACGTGATGCCGGCGCGTCCGCCGGATGTGCGGCAGACGGCGCGGGGTTTGCCTCGGCGCGAGTTGCCGCATCGCCGCGCCGGCTACACGCAGAAGGCCGCGGTGGGTGGGCACAAGCTTTATCTGCGCACCGGCGAATACGCCGACGGCCAGCTCGGCGAGATCTTTCTTGCGCTGCACAAGGAGGGCGCGGCGTTCCGCGGCCTGATGGACAATTTCGCCGTCGCGGTGAGCCTGGGATTGCAGCACGGCGTGCCGCTGGAAGCGTTTGTCGAGGCGTTCACCTTCACCCGCTTCGGTCCCGCCGGGGCGGTGGAGGGCGATCCGGCGGTGGCGCATGCCACCTCGCTGTTGGACTACGCGTTCCGCCACCTCGCCGTGAACTACCTGGGGCGGCGCGACATTCCCGAGGCCGAGACGGAGGAGGGGGATACGGTCGGCAACGGCGCGCGCGACCGGTCGCCGCTGCTGCCGCTGGAGCTGCCGGCCGAGGCGTCGCCTCGGGCGCGCCGGCGGGAGTTCCGGGTGGTCTCGCGCGGTGGTGGTGGGTAGCGGCTCGCGGTGGGTGTCCCAGGTTCCGGGCCGCCGTCCCTATTCAGAAACTTCGGGCACGCGCCAGCATGGGGACGCAGCACCCGCATGGGTCCTTAGCTTGCGCGGGGATGACGATAGGTATTGTGACAGTCCTCACCGCGGTTGGAGCGATTATTCGCTGACGCGCGCTTAGCGACGAACCAGCGGGATCAGGGCGAGCACGACCTCGATGACGATCAGCACCACGATGAGCAACTCCAACAGTTCCGCCCGTCTGGCGGAACCCTCGTCGTGCAACGCGGTGTAGGTATCGCGGATGATCGCCAGCTTGCGATCCACCGCGGCGCTCACCGATCGCACGCGGAACAACTCCAGCGCCGCGCTATAGATGCGGGCGAGATAGACGTCCTCGGTGACCTGCAGCGCGTTATCGACCCGCTCGGTCAGCTCGGTCACTTCGGCGACCAGGGTATAGAGCCGGCGTGCCAGCCCGGCGAAACGGCGGGAGGCGAGCAGGCTCGCGGTGCGGCGGGCGCTCGCCACGAGGTCGTACATGCGCGGCAACTCATCGTCCAGCAGTTCGTCGTAGTAGCGCATTTCCAGCAACTGGGCGTTGGCGACTTCCAGGACGTCCATCACGTCGGAATCGCCGCGGGGCTCGTAGATGAACGCGCGGTCCCAGGTCAGTACAACGAGATCGTCGGTGTAATAGGAGAACCGCTGGCGCAGCAGGTCCTGCCTGGCGCCGTCCGACAACGCGCGTTGCTCGCCCGAAAGCAGCGGCACCAGATCGACGCGGTCCTGGAGCGCCGCGGCGGACAGGGCCTGATCGAACGCCTGGACCAGTCCGACCAGATAGTCTTCCTCGATCGCCGACGATTCCGGCCGGACCAGCGCCGATGCCAGCGGAGCGCGCACCTGGTCCAGCAGTGTCGCCCAAGGGGTGGTCTGCGTGCTGCCGCCCAGCGTGCGATCGACCTCGTTCATCCGGGTGACAAAGCCGGACCAGGCCATGCCGGCGAGCGGAACGCGCAAGGCGATGGAGATGGCGCCGAAATCATACAGCCGCGCGGTCACGCCGGCCTGCACCGGCGCCCCGTCGAATTCCAGCGTCACCGGGTCCAGCGTGAGGGCGAGGGGTGGCACGCCGAAGGCCATGGCTTTGGGCGGGGTGGCGGTGAGGCGCAGGCGGCTCGACGCGCGCGCCTGCGCCGCCCACAGCGCTTCCGCGCGGGCGAGATCGATGGCGTAGGCGACGTCGAACAGGCGCAACGCGACCACGGCGCCGGCACTGACGATAAGCTCGGTCTCGCTCATGCGGCGGTGCGTGCGGTGCGGCGCAGTATCCGTCAAGCCGGGATGCGGCGCGGCTGCCCGCGAGGGGTGGCATGCGGGACTGGGGCGGGACAGGAAGCCGGCCGATTGCAGGCTGGCGGCGAGTGGGAGACCGGACAACGACCCGGGCGGAAACTCGTTGCGGCTGCTTCCTTCCGGACCTGACCGGGTTGGCGAGGCGCCCGTCCGCCGCCGATCTCCCGGAGTTGCATATCATGGTTCGGGGGGAGGGAGGCAAGGCCGGGGCGGCAAGGCCGGACCGCTTGCGGCCTTGCCCCAATGGCCCGACTATCGCCGCCTGACGCGATCGCGGAAGGGAGCCAAGGGTGGCCGGGTTCAAGAGTACGGAGCGTTACATCGCCTCGCGCGACCTGGAAGTGGCGGTGAATGCGGCAGTGACGCTGCAGCGACCGCTGCTGATCAAGGGCGAGCCCGGCACCGGCAAGACCGTGCTGGCGCATGAGGTGGCCGAGGCACTCGGCCATGAGTTGATCGAGTGGCACATCAAGTCCACCACCAAGGCGCAGCAGGGCCTGTACGAGTATGATGCCGTCTCACGGCTGCGCGACGGTCAGCTCGGCGACCCGCGGGTGCACGAGATCGCCAATTACATCGTTCGCGGCAAGCTGTGGGACGCCTTCGACTCGCCCCAGCAGGTGGTGGTGCTGATCGACGAGGTGGACAAGGCGGACATCGAGTTCCCCAACGACCTGTTGCTGGAACTCGACCGCATGCAGTTCTTCGTTTACGAGACGCGGCAGACCGTCATGGCCCGGCACCGGCCGATCGTCATCATCACCTCGAACAACGAAAAGGAGTTGCCGGACGCCTTCCTGCGCCGCTGCTTCTTCCACTACATCCGCTTTCCCGACCGCGAGACCATGGAGCGCATCGTGCAGGCGCACTATCCCGACCTCCGCAAGGACCTGACGCGCGAGGCGCTGAACGTGTTCTTCCAGGTGCGCGAAGTGCCCGGCCTGAAAAAAAAGCCCAGCACCGCCGAACTGCTGGATTGGCTCAAATTGCTGATGGTCGAGGACATGCCGGTCGAAGCGCTGCGCAGCAACGAAAAGCAATTGGTCATCCCGCCGCTGCACGGCGCGCTGCTGAAGAACGAACAGGATGTGCATTTGTTCGAGCGGCTCGCGTTTCTGGCGCGGCGTGGCGGCTGATGTTTGCGCATTTCATCCTGGCCTTGCGGCAGGCGGGGCTGAACACCTCAATTACCGAGTACCTTACGCTGCTCGGCGCGATGCAGGCCGGGGTGGCGGATTATGATGTGGAAGGCTTCTACTATCTCAGCCGTGCCGCGCTGGTGAAGGACGAGCGGCACCTCGACCGCTTCGATCGCGTGTTCGGCGCGTGCTTCAAGGGGCTGGAGCCGGACGAAGGCGTGCTGTCGCGCGATCTGCCCGAAGAGTGGCTGCGCAAACTGGCGGAAAAGCTGCTGACCCCGGAAGAAATGGCAAAGATCGAGGCGCTGGGCGGGTTCGACGCGTTGATGGACCGTCTGCGCGAGCTGCTGGCAGAACAGAAAGGGCGGCACCAGGGCGGCTCGAAATGGATCGGCACGGCGGGAACCTCGCCGTTCGGTGCCTATGGCTACAATCCGGAAGGCGTGCGGATCGGCCAGCACGAATCGCGTCACCGTCGTGCGGTGAAGGTGTGGGACAGGCGGGAGTTCCGCGACCTGGACGATACGGTGGAGCTCGGCACCCGCGGCATGAAACTCGCGTTGCGCCGGCTGCGCCGGTTCGCGCGGCAGGGCGCGGCGACCGAACTCGATCTGCCCGATACGATCAAGTCCACCGCGAACAACGCCGGCTCGCTCGATCTGAAGATGGTGCCGGAGCGGCACAACGCGGTGAAGGTGCTGCTGATCCTGGATGTCGGCGGATCGATGGACGACTACGTGAAGCTGTCCGAGGAGCTGTTTTCCGCGGCGCGGTCGGAGTTCAAGCACCTGGAGCATTACTACTTTCACAATTGCCCGTATGAACGGCTGTGGAAGCACAATCGCCGGCGGCACGACGAAGCGGTGCCGACCTGGCAGGTGCTGCGGACTTACGGGCCGGATTACAAGCTGATCTTTGTCGGCGACGCGGCAATGAGTCCTTATGAAATCAGCATGTCGGGTGGCTCCGTCGAACACTGGAACGAAGAAGCCGGCACGGTCTGGCTGGAACGGCTGACCGCGCAGTACCGCCGGTCGGCCTGGCTCAATCCGACACCGCAGCGAAGCTGGGGCCACGTGCGGTCGATCCACATGATGCGCGAACTGATGGGCGGGCGGATGTATCCGCTGACCGTCAACGGCATCGACGACATGACGCGCGAGTTGAGTCACTAACGGGAGGCAAGCATGGCACGGCTGGACGGCAAGGTCGCCTTCATCACCGGCGGCGGTGCTGGAATCGGTCGCGCCACGGCCATCCGGTTCGCCCGCGAAGGCGCCCGCGTCGCCATCGCCGAGATCGACTCCGCGGCGGGAGAGCAATCGGCGCAGCTTGCCGGCAACGGGGCGATCGCCATCCGCACCGACGTGACGGATGAAGCCAGCCTGCAGGCGGCAATCCGCAGCGTCGTGCAGCATTTTGGCGGCCTGCACGTGCTGCACAACAATGCCGGCGGTTCGACGCCGCAGGACAACACCGTGGTCGAGGCGCCGATCGAGGAATTCTGGCGCGTCATCAAGCTGGACCTGTTCGGCACGTTCCTCGGCTGTCGCGTCGGCATCCCGGAGATCATCAGGTCGGGCGGCGGGTCGGTGATCAACATGTCGTCCAATGTCGCGCTGATGGGCATCGCCGGGCGCGATTGCTACACTGCGGCGAAGGGCGGCGTTGCGGCAATGACCCGTTCGATGGCCGTCGAGTTCGCGCCGCAGCGCGTGCGCGTCAACGCGATCGCGCCGTCGGCCACCATGACCGATCGGGTGCGCAAGCTCATGGCCGGCAACGCCGCCATAGACAAGCTGGCAAACTCCCATCTGCTCGGTCTGATCGAGGCGCCGGACATCGCCAACATGGCGCTGTATCTCGCGTCCGACGAATCCCGCATGGTCACCGGACAGGTCTATCCGGTGGACAGCGGTGTCACGATTTCCTGAAGGGGGCGGCCATGAAAATCAAGCGCGTGGAACATATTGCCATCGCGGTGGACTCGATCAACGAGTCGGTCGGCATGTTGCGCGATACGTTCGGCATCGAGCTCGAATACGAAGAGCAGCGGGCGACGACGCGACTGGCCATGTTGCCGATCGGCGAAACGTATCTGGAACTGTTGGAAGGGCACGGGCCTGACTCCGGCGTTACGCAATGGATCAATGCAAAGGGCACCGGCCTGTTCCACATCTGCTTCGAGGTCGAGGATATCGATGCCGCCCTGGCGGAGCTGAAGCAGAAAGGGGTAAAATTGCGCGACGAGGCGCCGCGGCCAGGCCATGGCGGCTCGCGCATCGCCTTCATCGACCCGGCCGCTACCGGCAACGTGCTGATCGAACTTGCCGAGTTGCCGGCCAGCCACGGAGCACACTGACATGCACGATTTCGCCCATCCCGAATTCCTGGTGGACACCGATTGGCTTGCGTTGCACCTGCACGATCCGGGCGTGGTGATACTCGACTGCACCACGCACCTGCTCCCGGATCCGAAGATTACCTATCGGGTCGTGCCGGGACGCGAGGATTTCGCAAAGGGCCATATCCCCGGCGCGCAGTTCGTCGATATGCTCAGTGACGTTTCCGACGTGTCGCACCGCTTCCGGTTCATGCGGCAGACGCCGGAGGCGTTCGCTGCCGCGATGCGCCGCCTCGGCGTGAACAACGGCAGCCGCGTGATCGCCTACAGCACCGCCAATCCCTGGTGGGCGACGCGCCTGTGGTGGCTGCTGCGGGTGTTCGGCTTCGACAATGCCGCGGTGCTGGATGGCGGTTGGCAGAAATGGACGCGCGAAGGTCGCGCCGCCGAAACCGGCCCGGCCAGGTCGCGTCCCACCGGGGATTTCACCGTTCGCGAAGTGCGCGACCTGATGGTTGACAAGCAGCAGGTGCTGGCAGCGATCGGCGACGGCGCGGTGTGCACGCTCAACGCATTGCTGCCGCAGCAGCACACCGGGACGGGCGGCAACAGCTACGGTCGCCCCGGCCGCATCGCCGGCAGCGTCAACCTGCCGGCCGCGCATCTGTTGAATCCCGACACCAACGAATTCCTGCCGGCCGACGAATTGCGCCGCCGCTTTGCCGCAGTGGGCGCGACGGACAAGCCGGTGATCACCTATTGCGGCGGCGGCATCGCGGCGAGTGCCGACGCGCTGGCGCTGGTGATGCTCGGGCACGACAACGTCAAATTGTACGACGCGTCGCTGTCGGAATGGGCAACCGACCCGACCCTGCCGATGGAAACCGGCTGACCCCAGACCATTCGTTCCGTTCAGTACAGCGTCTGCCGCAACCGTTCGGGATATTCGCGGTCGTATTGTTCGCCGCCAAGCCGGCCGGCGGTGATGTCCGCCATGATCGTCCCGGTGCTGGGCAGCGACTTGCGCGAGATGTGCTTCTCCGGGTTCCACAGTTCCGAACGCACCAGCGCCTTCGGGCACTGGAAATACACGCTCTCCACCGCCACCACGATGACCGAGCGCGGCAGCGTCCCGCGGAATTCGAACCGCGCCAGCAATTCGGGCGCGACCGAGATCGTCGCGCGGCCGTTCACCCGCAGCGTCTCGCCGCAACCGGGAATCAGGAACAGCAGCGCCACGCGCGGATCATGGATGATGTTGCGCAGGCTATCGGTGCGGTTGTTGCCGCGCCGATCCGGGATCAGCAGCGTGCGTTCGTCCGCGACGTGCACGAAGCCGGCGGGATCGCCGCGCGGCGACGCGTCCATTCCGCCAGGTCCGCTCGTCGCCAGCACCATGAACGGCGAGGCGGCGATCATCGCACGGTAATGCGCGTGGACGAAATCGACCTCCTTGGCGATGGCGCCGGCGGAAGCGGTGCCGTACAGCGCCTCCAGCGTCGCCTCGTCGCGGATCACGTTGTCGTCCGGCGCCGTGGTCACCGGCATCGCATCCATTGGCTGCCTCCTGCTGTGCGACCGTCGTCTTGCTGAAGATAGGCTGGTCAGGCCCGATGACATCGACCGGTGCGCCGGCGGTCCACTTGCCGGGGCCGGCGACGATACTGCGATCCTTCGTCGGAGAGGGCAACAATGACCGGACGTGCTTCAGCGGCGCCCGCTGCTTGTCGTGGGTCCTGGCAATCGCCAGGCTGCATTGTTTGGGCGATCGTGCCCGCCATCCGGGGTCAAGTTCGTCACGCAATGGCAAATAGTCCGATGCTTCCCGTCTCGATCGTCACCGGCTTCCTGGGCAGCGGCAAGACCACGCTCATCGGCCGCGTGCTGCGCGATCCCGCCTTCGCGCGCACCGCGGTCATCGTCAACGAGTTCGGCGAGATCGGCCTGGATCACAACCTCATCGCCTCCAGCGACGAGACCCTGCTGGCGCTGACCACCGGCTGCCTGTGCTGCGCCGTGCGCAGCGATCTGGTGGCGACGCTGCTGGACCTGCGGGCCCGGCGCGACGCGGGCGAGATCGCGTTCGATCGTGTGCTGATCGAGACATCCGGCCTGGCGGACCCCGCACCGATCCTGCACGCGCTGATGACCGACGTCGAGGTGGCGCGGGGCTATCGTCTCGACACCGTCCTGACCGTGGCGGACGCGCTGCACGGCGAGGCCGCGCTGGATCGCCACCCCGAGGCGCGTCGTCAAGCCGCGCTGGCCGACCGGCTGGTGCTGAGCAAGACCGACCTCGCCGGGCCGGGGGTGGCGTTGCGGTCGCGGCTCGCCATGCTGAATCCCGCCGCCCCGCTGCTGCTGGCGCCGGACCTCGTGCCGGGTTTCCTGTTCACCGCCGGCGACCCGGAAGCGCGTACCGCGCGGCTGGCTGCGTTGCCGGCGGCGCGGGCGGGCTCGCCCTTCCAACGCGCGCGGCACAGCGACGGCATCGCGACATTCACGCTGCAACGCGACCGCCCAATGCCGGCGCTGGCGCTGACACTGCTGCTGCAGGCGCTCGCCGAACATTGCGGCCCTCGGTTGCTGCGGGTGAAGGGGCTGGTCGATGTCGCGGAGATGCCGGGGCAGCCGGCACTGATCCACGGCGTGCAGCACGTGTTCGCGCCGCCGGAGTTTCTTGCAGGCTGGCCATCCGGCGATCACGCCACGCGGCTGGTGTTCATTACCCAGAACGTGCCGCCGCATTTCCCGGCCCGGCTGCTGGAGGCGATCGAAGCGGAGGTGGCGGAGGAGACGCGGAAGGCCGCGCCCTTCCCTTGAGGGAGGGGAAGGACTTTCCCTTTCCCGTGCTCACTTGACGGGCCGCGCCGGCGCACGCTCAATCGCCGCATGCGCATTGTGATCATGGGGGCCGGCGGCCTCGGCGGCTATTTCGGCGCGCGGCTCGCCGCGGCGGGCAACGACGTGGCGTTCGTTGCGCGCGGCGCGCATTTGGCGGCGATCCGGCAAGACGGGCTGCGCGTGACCAGCGCACTCGGCGACCTGCATCTGCGCGACGTGGCGGCGACCGACGATCCATCGGCGCTGGCGCCGGCGGACGTGGTGATCATCGGCGTGAAACTATGGGACACCGAGGCGGCGGCAATCGCGGTGAAGCCGCTGCTGCGGCCAGGTACCGCGGTGGTGTCGTTTCAGAATGGCGTCGGCAAGGACGACGTGCTGGCGGGTGTTCTCGGACGCGAGGCCGTTGTCGGCGGGGTCGGACAGATCGGCGTCGCCATCGCCAGCCCGGGTGTCATCGCCCACACCGGCACCATGGCGAAGCTGATCTTCGGCGAGTTGGACAACCGGCGGTCCGCGCGGGTCGAGGCATTGCTGTCGGCCTGCACCGCAGCGGACATCGAAGCCGAGATCGCCGATGATATCGGCCTGGCGATCTGGCAGAAATTCGTGTTCCTGGTTGGCATGTCGGCGGTCACCAGCACGATGCGCTCGACCATCGGCCCGATCCGCGCCAATCCGCAGGCGCGCGGGTTTTTGCTGGATGTGGTGCGCGAGGCGGTCGCGGTGGGGCGCGCGCTCGGCATGGCACTGCCAGAGGACTACGCGGACCGGCGGATGGCGTTCATCGAGGCGTTGCCGCCGCAGATGACCGCGTCGATGCAGGGCGACCTGGCGCGCGGCAACCGGCTCGAATTGCCGTGGTTGAGCAGTGCGGTGGTGGAACTGGGCGCGCGGGCCGGCGTGCCGACGCCGCTGAACCGTGCGGTACGGGATGTGTTGGCGCTGTATGTGAATGGGGCGCCGAAGGGGGTGGACTGAACCCCACCCCTGAGACACATGAATAAATCACACCCTGATTCTGCCTCCGCGACCGCGCCACCGCAAGCGGTGAACGCGGTCAGTCCGCCCAGCCCGGCAACCTGCCCTCCGGGCCAAAAGGGCATGCAACCGGCTGTCCCTTTTCCGGCCTCGTCTTATTCGTAAGGACGGACTCATCACCGCGGCTGGCAGCGACACTGCAACCCCGGGCACTACTGCCGCCCGTCACTGATTCTGCGGTCAATCTCTGAACCGCTTGCTCCGGCAACGCCGGCAGTACCTGTGGAAACCGCCCGCTCTGCCCGCGCCGCCGCACGAACCGATCCACCGGGCCGCCGCACGAACCAATCCACCGGGCCACTCCACCGGGCGAGCCTCGCCACATCCGCGGCGCGTGTGCGTGCGTATCTCTGACATATCCAGTTATTCCTATTGACACACACCCCCCGCCATGCTACACGCCATGCGCACGACGCAACCCGCCACGAAAGGCCACCCTCTATCCGTCCCGCCATGATGCACGATCCACTCACGACTCCGGCCGACGCCTGTGCCCCCGATGCGGATCGGGCCGCCCTGGACGCGCCCGCGCGCCTGCCCGAGTGGGTCGCCCATCTCCTCGCGCTGGTCATCCGCTTCATGCTCGAGCGCATGCTTGCCACGTGCTCGGGCCGCTCCCGGCTGCCATCCTGGTGGCACGACCGGCCGGACCTGCCGCCGGCCTCGGCGCAGGCCCTCGCCGCATCGACCCGCGGCCCGTTCGGCAACGCCATCGCCTGGATGTGCCAGCGCCGCGGCATCGGGCCGGGCCACCCGGACTGGCCGTACCTGGCCCGCACCATCGTGGCGTTTGGCGGCAGTGTGAAGGGGTTCCGCGCCGGCGCCAGGCCGTGCGGGCTGCAATGGTGGGAAAACCCGGCCATCTTGCCGGGGATAATCGGAGAGACCGTGGCCACTCCGGCAGCCGCGGCAATGGCCTTGCTGCTGTCGCCGCAGGCGGCGGCCGCCGCTCCCTCGCCCGCACCCAGGAACATTGTGCGTTCCGCAGCCGAGCCTGCACGGCCGCCTGCGTTCCGCCGGCAGGTCCTTGCCCGTACCGCCACAGGTCCACCGACCGGGCCGCCCGCGATCCGGGCGCACCATGTCTGCTATGCCTGAACGACCGGGGCCAGAGCATGGCTGGCCCCGCCGTCCTGATTCGTGCCGACCGCAAATTCCCGTTGCCAGAGCCTGACACGGCAGTCCGATCGACCGCTCCGGCTGGTCCCCGCATGATGAGTGACTCAGGGCACTAGTACATCGATTCCATGACGGCGCTCGTATCGATGAGCTCTCACCGGGAATCGCACCGCCGGCTTCGGGCAGAACCCCATAGGAGTCGCTCCATGGAAACGCTGTACTAGGTCGTCGCCTCGTACAGTTCGGCTTCCCATCCGGCCGCGGTCAGCGGGAACCGCTTCAGCGTGTCGCGAACCGCGAACTGGTAGATCGGCTGGAACAGGATCAGCAGGCTTGCCTGGTCGATCAGGGCCTTCTCGTACTCCACATAAAGTGCCGAGCGCTTCGTCGCGTTCTGCTCCGCCGCGGCCGCATCGACCGTCTTCATCAGCGCCGGGTCGGGTGTCCAGTGAATCCGCTTTGCCACTCGCCGCACGCTGGCCTGCGCCCACTGATCCGTTTCCACTCCGGATGGATTCCAGAACGTCAGCACGCCGCCGGTGGATTTTCCGGTGGTGTACTGCGTCCGCAGGTTCACCTGGTCGATCGGATCCAGCACCGCCTTGATGCCCACCCGCGCCAGGTCGGACTGCAGCTTCTGCGCCAGTACCGCATACGACAGCCCCGACACCGCCGCATCGCCATAGGTCATCTTGAACTCGAAGCCGCCCGCAAGCCCCGCCTTTTGCAGCAACTGCTTCGCCCGGTCCAGGTCCTGGTGCCATCCATACTTTTTCGTCGTCTCCTCGGTCGAGCCATAAAGCCCGATCGGGATGAAGCTCGCGCAGCGCATCGCCTTGCCGCCGAGCAGGCTGTTGATGATGCCGTCATAGTCGATCGCGCAGGCGATCGCCTGACGGGCTTCCTTCACCGCCAGCGCCTTGTTGAATTCGGGATCGTTGGTCAGCGCCATATAGACGTAATCCAGGCTGCGCAGCCCCTCGACGCGCACCTGCCTGTTGCCCTTCAACGTGGCGATCTGTTCCGGGATCAGGTTGAACGCCACGCTGATGTCACCGCGCTTGATCGCCAGAAGCTGCGTCGCGCTGTCGCCCATGTGCCGCACGATCACATGCTCGAAATGCACCGGCCCGCGGAAATAATGCGGGTTGCGGGTCAGCAGGATCTGCGCGCCGCGGGTCCAGCCCACCAGGGTGAACGGCCCGGCGCCGGCGGAATGCTGGTTCAGCCATTGCGTCGCCTTGTCGGTGGTGTTGGCATCCTTGGCCGCGGTGCCGCCCTGGGCCTCCACCGCCTTGCGCTCCATCACGCCGAAATTCGGCCCCGACAGGATCGCCAGGATCGGCTGCGTCGGATCGACCAGCATGACATCGACCGTCTTCGGATCGACCGCATTCACCGCCGAAACATTCGTCACGTATTGCGACGGCTGGTCCTGCAGGTTGATCAGCCGCTCGAAGGTCCATTTCACGTCGTCGGCGGTGACCGGATTGCCGCTGTTGAATTTCGCCGCGGTCAGGTTGAACCGCCAGCCCTTGCCGTCCGCCGTCCGAGCCCAGGACTTCGCCAGCGCCGGCTTCACCTCCAGGTAATCGCCGGGCGACATCGTGACCAACGATTCATATGCCGCCCGCAGGCTCAGCGGCGCGGTGTATTGCGCCTCGCGTGCCGGGTCGAAGGTGATCGAGTCGCTGATGTCGATGCCCAGCACCAGCGTGCCGCCGCTGCTCGCCGCATGCACCCTGTCCGGCAGTCCCGCCGCCAGCGCCGCGCCGCCGATTCCCAGCAGGCGCACCAAATCCCGTCGGCCAATCCAGCCAATCTGCTGCACGTTCCGTTCCCCTTGTTCATCCGATTGACCGCAATCATACCTGCCCCACCAGGCAATACAACTTGGCGCCACGCGGCCCATGCGGTATGCGGCAGGCAAACGGGGGAAGCCATCGGGTGCTGCGCTACATCGCCTCGCGTCTCGTGATTGCTGCGGCGATGGTGCTGCTGGCCACGTTGATCATCTTCCTGATCGCCAACACGGTCCCAGGCGACCCCGTGCTGACGCAGCTTGGCGACATCGCCGCCAACAATCCCGCGATCGTCGAGGCATACCGGCACAAATGGGGCCTCGACCTGCCGATGGGGGAGCGCTACTGGGTTTTCCTCCGAGGCCTGGCGCACGGCGATCTCGGCATCTCCATCTCCTCGCAGCGGCCGGTGATCGATGACATCGCGCAATACGCCCCCGCCACGATCGAACTGTCCACCGTCGCGTTCATGCTCTCGCTGATCTTCGGGCTGCCGCTTGGCGTGCTGGCCGCGATGAAGCGCGATTCATGGATCGACCACGTGGCGCGCGTCCTCTCGTTGACCGGCGTCTCCGCCCCGACCTTCTGGCTCGCCTTCATCATGCTGGCGGTGTTCTACGGCTGGCTGGGATGGGCGCCGGGGCCGGGCCAGATCGGCGGTGACCAGTTCCCGCCGCCGGTCGTCACCGGGTTCATGCTGATCGATGCGCCCCTGGCCGGCCAATGGGCCACGTTCCGCGACGCGCTGGCGCACCTGGTGCTGCCGTCGATCGTGCTGGCCTCGGCGACCATGGGCCTGATCACCCGCACCACCCGCGCGGCGATGCTGGAGGCTTTGTCGCAGGACTATATCCGCGTCGCCCGCGCCAAGGGGTTGAGGCGACACGCCATCATGCTGCGCCACGCGCTGCCCAACGCGCTGCTGCCGGTCGTCACGCTGGGCGGCTTGGCCTATGCGCAACTGCTGACCGGCACAGTGCTGACCGAGACCATTTTCTCCTGGCCCGGCCTCGGCCGCTACACGTTCCAGAGCGCCGAGATCCTCGACTTTCCGGCGATCATGGGCGTCACCCTGGTAGTCGCGATCGTTTACGTGATCGTCAATCTGCTCGTCGATGTCTCCTACGCGCTGCTCGATCCGCGGGTGATGCGGCGATGAGCCCACCCGCTTTCGGCGCAGCCCTGACCGACGCGGCCGCGGCGTCGCTGTCCGCCACCGCAACCGCCTCCGGCACCGGCCGGCGCCGGCGCTGGCTGCGGCGCTATTTGCTGCCCGCAATCGGCGGCGCGGTGATCGCGGCCTGGCTGCTGGCCGCGCTGCTGGCACCCTGGATCACGCCCTACGCGCCAGACACGGTGAATGTCGCGGGGCGCCTTGCCGCGCCGTCGCTGGCGCATTGGCTCGGCACCGACGAGCTGGGCCGCGACGTGCTGACCCGCATCATCTACGGCGCGCGCACCTCGCTGACGGTGGGCTTCAGCGTGGTGCTGATCGGCAGCGCCGCCGGAACGCTGGTCGGCGCCGTTGCCGCCTATGCGCGCGGCTGGGCCGAGGAAGTCCTGATGCGCGCCACGGACCTCATGTTCTGCTTCCCGCCGATCATCCTGGCGATGGCGATCGCCGCGGCGCTGGGCATCGGCACTCGCAACACGGTGATCGCCATGCTGGTGGTGTGGTGGCCGAAATTCGCCCGCCTGGCACGCAGCCTGGTGCTCGGCCAGCGCTCACTGGAATATGTCGCCGCCGCCCGCACCATTGGCTTTCCGCCCAGCCACATCCTGTTTCGCCAGATCCTGCCGAACGCGGTCGGACCGCTGGTGGTGCTGATCACGCTCGACCTTGGCAATGCCATCCTGGTGTTCGCCGGCCTGTCGTTCCTCGGCCTTGGCGTCGTGCCGCCGACCCCGGAATGGGGTTCCATGGTCTCCGAGGGCCGCGAGCTGGTCTCGCAATGGTGGGTGGCGACGTTTCCCGGGATCGCCATCCTGACGGTGGTGATCGGCTTCAACTTCGTGGGCGACGGCCTGCGCGATTGGCTCGACCCGCATGCCAGGAGACGCTGACATGCCGGACGGGGCCGACATTCCCAAAGACGCGGAGCCGCTGCTGCGGGTCCGCGACCTGCGCACCTGGTTCTTCACCGATGCCGGTGTGGTGCGCGCGGTGGACGGCGTGAGCTTCACCCTGCACCGTGGCGAGACGCTGGGCATCGTCGGCGAATCCGGCTCCGGCAAGAGCGTTGCGGCGAAGTCGATCATGCACCTGCTGGAGGAACCGGCGCGCATCGTCGCCGGCTCGATCCGCTTTCGCGGCCGGGAAATCACCGCGCTGTCCGAGGCGGAGCTGCGCGAAATCCGCGGCGCCGAGATCGCGATGGTCTTCCAGGACCCGATGACCTCGCTCAATCCGGTGCTGCGCATCTCGCGCCAGTTGATCGAGACGATGACGGCGCACGATCGCTTCACCTCGGCGGCGGCACGCGCGCGGGCGGCGTCGCTGCTGGGTCGCATGGGCATCGCCGGCCCGGCGCAGGCATTGGATTCCTGGCCGCACCAGTTCTCCGGCGGGATGCGCCAGCGGGTGATGCTGGCGATGGGCTTCGCCAACGAGCCCTCGCTGATCCTGGCCGACGAGCCGACAACCGCCCTGGACGTGACGATCCAGGCGCAGATCCTGGACCTGCTGCGCGCGCTGAACGCCGATCTGGGCACCGCGGTGATCCTGATCAGCCACGACCTTGGAGTGATCGCGACGATCTGCTCTCGGGTGCTGGTGATGTACGCCGGCGAGGTGGTCGAGGAAGGCCGCCCGGAAGACCTGCTGACCGACCCGCGCCATCCCTACACCTGGGCGCTGCTGCATGCCGCGCCTCGGCTTGACGGCACTGCCGGCGACCGGCGGCTGGCGACGATCGAGGGCCAGCCGCCCGACGCGCGCGCCTGGCCCGAGGGCTGCCGCTTCCGCGCCCGCTGCCCCTTCGCGATCGATGCCTGCGCGCAACACCCGGAGTTGCTGCCGATCGACAGCCATCGCAGCGCCAGGTGCTGGGTCACCCAGGGCGGTGCCGCATTGCATCCGCCGGCGCCGCGCGCCGCCGCGGGGGTGGCCGCGGCGCCGCAAGCCGCCGCACCGGCGCCGCTTCTGTTGGTGGCAGGCCTGGTCAAGCATTTCCCGCTGCCGCGCGAGAACTTCCTGGAACAGCACCGGGTGTTGCGCGCGGTTGACGGCGTGGACCTGCAAGTCTTTCCGGGCGAGACCGTCGGCCTGGTGGGTGAATCCGGCTGCGGCAAATCGACGCTGGCGCGCCTGGTGATGCGGCTGGAGGAACCCACCGCGGGCCGCATCCTGTTTGACGGCCAGGACATCTCGCACGCCTCGCAATCGGCGATCCGGCCGTTGCGCCGGCGGATGCAGATGATCTTCCAGGACCCATACGCCTCGCTCAACCCGCGCATGATGGTGGGCGAGATCCTCGCCGGGCCGCTGCGCCTGCACGGGCTGGCGCACGGCGCGGCCGACGCGCGCGCGCAGGTCGGGGAATTGCTGAACCTGGTGGGATTGCCGCGGGAATCGGCGGCCCGGTTCCCGCACGAATTCTCCGGCGGGCAACGCCAGCGCATTTCCATCGCCCGCGCCCTCGCGGTGCAGCCGGTATTCGTGGTGGGCGACGAGCCGATCTCGGCGCTGGACGTGAACATCCAGGCGCAGATCATCAACCTGATGATCGGGTTGCAGGAGCGGCTGAACCTGACCTACCTGTTCATCGCACATGATTTGGCGGTGGTCCGCCACATCTCCGACCGCATCGTCGTGCTGTACCTGGGCCGCGTGGTGGAAACGGCGCCGGCGGCCGCACTTTTCCGCCAACCGCTGCACCCTTACACCGTGAGCCTGATCTCGGCCGTGCCAACCCTGGACGCGTCCGCGTCGAAGCGGCGGATCGTGCTCGGCGGCGAGGTGCCAAGTCCGCTCAACCCGCCCTCCGGTTGCCATTTCCGCACGCGCTGCCCGGCGGCGGCGGCACGCTGCGCGGCGGAGGCGCCCGTTCTGGCCGAAGTCGCCGCGGGCCATCGCGTCGCATGCCATTTTCCCGGCGCCCTGGCGACCGCCTGAGCGACCGCCTCATCCGCAACGCTTGCACCGTCGTGATCTTTGCGCTGCCGGCATTGGATGGGGGCGGCAACCGAGCCACCGTGGCTGAATTGCCTGGATGCAGGTTCGGCGGGGCAACCCGCGAAGCGGCGGCGCCCAACATAGCGGTCGCCGTCAAAGCCTGAATCGAGCAAGCCGAGGCGCCTGGACGGCCCGTACATCTCCCGGTGTGGCGGAGCAGCGAGCAGGCGTTGTGGGTGCGCCCTCGGCTGGGATTGCTTGCCAGGTCACAGCGACTCCAGCGCCTCCGGCAGCGTCGCGAGACTGTCCAGACGGAGATGCGCCTGGGCGATCTCCGGGCGTTCGGCGTGCATCCAGCCCCACGGGCCGCGCCGCAGGAACACCGCGACCATGCCGGCGGCACGCGCCGGCAGCACGTCGTTGTCCAGCCGGTCACCGACATAGGCGATGCGGTGCGCGGGTTCGCCCGCGGCCTCGATGACCTTGGCGAAGAATTCCGCGCCCGGCTTCGCCACGCCCCAGCCGGCCGAGCTGGCGATCACGTCGGCCGGCAGCCCGAGCCGGGCCAGCGCGGCCTCGGACTCGATCGGCTGGTTGCCGGCGACCAGCACCTTGATGCCGCGTTGCCGCAATGCGGCGAGACACGGAATCGCGTCCGGATACAAATCCGCGGCGATAAAATCGTAGCGCCAGCCTTGCGCGTGGCGCAGCTTCCGCGCGCTGGCGAGGTCGAGATCGGGACGGAACATCTCGAACACCCGGCGATGCGGCTCGCCGCGCCACATGGTCATCCCGAGCGTGGCGAACAGCGTCAGACGCGGCACGCCGAGGAAGTCCGCCCACTCGCCCCATTGGCGCGTCTCGTCGATCAGCGTCTCGCCGATGTCGAAACAGACGGCGCCGATCGGCCCAAATAGAGTGCCCATTGTCATCCCCGTCGCATCACCCGCCAGCGCGCCGTCTTGCCAGCGCGTTCCGCCAAAATCCACCCCGGCCGCACGCGCGACACAGCGCGGACAACGCTTCGCCAAGGACCGTCGTCTGGCGCTCAGCGGCCCGACCCGGGCTCTCGCCGGCGAGATATTCGGTAAAGCCGTGCGCGTCCACCAGGCGCGCAACGCGCTCGGCCGCCTGGCGCGCATCCCACAGCAAACGCGCGGCTGCCCCACCGGGTGTGTGGCGCCGCGCGACGCGGCGGCTGCCTCTTTATCGAGAGGCGCCGGCGGGTCGCGTTTGGCCGTTCGATTTGAGCGCCTGTGCTGAGGGAAGATATTCGACGGAGGTTACGGTGACCCGCGGCTGGCTCGATCGCAACTCTACAGCCTGTGCACAAATCAAGCAGACGGTGCAAAAAAAACCGGTTGCAAGTTCGGCCGGCGCAATAGCGCTGCGTCGCAGAACCATGTGCTGACTCATTGTTGCGACCTCCCTCCGATCACGCCCGCCGCGCACACTTGCTCCACCGCCCGCATCACCAGCGCGGCGGCGTCTGCCTCGCCGAGATGCTCCAGCATTCATCGCCCCGGTCCAGAACGTCGCCACCGGGTTGGCGATGCCCTTGCCGGCGATGTCGAACGCGCTGCCATGGATTGGCTCGAACATCGACGGCGAGCGCCGCTCCGGGTCGATATTCCCGGTCGGCGCGATGCCCAGCGATCCGGCCAGCGCCGCCGCCAGGTCGGACAGGGCGTCGCAGACCGCGACTTCGGCCACCCGTCGCAACCACGTCGATGACCTGTAGCGCGTGCTTATGGCCGTGCTCGACGGCCGGCGTCGGCACGGGGAGATCGTCGGCAATGACGAAACCGACCGCTTGACCCTACTTCGCTGATAGAGAATATTGCCGATCGCATGGCGCTCATCGTTCCTCCGGACGTCCTGCGCCAGTTGATGGCGATCCCGAAGCGCGATCGCGAACGGCTGCTGAAGGCGCTGGAAATGGTTGCATCCGAACCGGCCCGGCGATTCTCATTCGTGACCGAGATGATCGGCCAGCAGGGTGTATGGCGGCTGCGGAAGGGTGACTGGCGGGCTGTATTCCGCCGGCGCGACGCCGATGTTGTTGTGGACCGCGTCGGCAATCGAAGGGAGGTCTATCGATGACCATGATCAAGCCGCTGGCCGAAACGCGAGAGACCGTCACCCTGACGCGGGCCGATTTCGATGCGCTCGTGCATGCGGCGGAGGATGCCGCCGACCTGGCGGCGGTCGAAGCTCATCGGGCCTACGAGGACCGCGTTGGGTGGGACACCGCGCGGCGCAACTATCTCACGGCGGATGAAGCCCGTCGCCTGCTGAATGGGGATAGTGCGGTGCGCGTCTGGCGCGAGAAGCGCGGGATAAAGCAGCGTGCCTTGGCCGAGGCGGCAGCGGTTTCCGTGGGATATCTCGCGGAGATCGAGGGCGGCAAGAAGCCAGGTAGCGCCGGCGCATTATGCCGGATCGCAGGCGTGTTGGACGTGCCGATGGAGGAGCTGGCTGTGCGAGGGGCGCCGGCTTCCGGTCGTTCGCCGCCGCGCGCCGCGGCGGGTGGTGCTCGCTAGCCCATCTTATTCACCGCATAGCAGGGATTCGCTGACGGGCATGGTACAAGTGTCTGGAATCGCCTAGAGATTGGGTGCTGACACCAACCCAGGCACCCGGACAGAATCTGCCAT
>Ga0307373_10000730_pt1 | contig 63263 bp, 73 predicted proteins | sample OX2MG_FD_202534 | JGI IMG/M metagenome (GOLD analysis project Ga0307373, IMG submission 202534) | Soil microbial communities from Risofladan, Vaasa, Finland - OX-2 | ecosystem: Environmental > Terrestrial > Soil > Coastal area > Acid sulfate soil | place: Finland: Risofladan, Vaasa | collected... | reverse complement strand
GACCAAGGCTCACAAACCGCTGCCGCCAAAGCAGGACCGTGGGCTTGGAGCACCCCACCTCGCGCCCGATCACAGTATTGGGCTGCCCCTCCGCAGCCAGCAGAATCACCCGGGCCCGCTGCACCTGTCGCTGGGGCAGTGTCCGGCTCCGGGACCACAGTTCCAATCGAGATCGCTGATCAGTCGTCAGACGCAGGGCAGGAGCGGGTGCATGAGACATGCTCCCAGGATCGTACGCTCACCCTCAATAGTCAACCCATTTACCGCTCGGTGTACTAGCGAGAGGGCCCCTATCAGCCCAGTCGCCGTCCCTGAGTACCGGGGCGATCCGGTCGCACCAGGACTACGTCGCCGGCGTCACCGTCAGGGAGCAACCCGAGCACCAATACCTGGCTGGGAAAGCCGGCGATCCTACGAGGCGGGAAGTTCATCACAGCCACGACTTCCGTCCCGACCAAGGAATCCGGATCGTAGTGGCGCGTCAGCTGGGCGCTTGACTGGCGCATTCCGATTGGAGGCCCGAAGTCAATCTTGAGCTTGATCGAAGGTTTGCGGGCTTCCGGGAAGGGGACCGCCTCGACCACCACACCGCATCGGATATCCAGCCTTTGGAAGGTGGCGAAGTCGACTTCTGGTGTCTCGTCACTGCCTGGCTCGGACACGCTCCCTCCTTCTCTTCCGGGTCGGGCAGCTGCTCTGGAATGGTTGCCAGCCCTCGGTATACTCCGCCGCGGGCGGGTACCGAAGTGGTTAAACGGGGCTGACTGTAGATCAGCTGGCTTTACGCCTACAGGGGTTCGAATCCCTTCCCGCCCACACCTTCCCGCCCACCACCCCGGTGTGCGGGAGGCCTCGTGCTTGCCAGGTCACGCGAGGTTCGACGCGAAAGCTGCGGTTGGATTCGTATTCTGTGACGGCCGCCAAGCGCCCAGGTAGCTCAGTGGTAGAGCGCTTCCTTGGTAAGGAAGAGGTCGCGGGTTCAATCCCCGCCCTGGGCTCCGTTGATCTCGGGGCCATCACTTTCTTGGCCGTTCTTTGAGTCTCCTCTTTGGGCACAACGCCAGCCCAGACCGGGGATGTGGCCGGCCCTCCGAGTGGTAGTCAGAGCCTCTTATACGTGTCTTCACCGCGTCGCTCTATAGCGACCACCGTTGCCTTGCGCGCGCTCCAGTCTGCCTCGAATATGACCCGCCAGTTCCCTGCTCGGAGCCGGTAAAGTCGCCGAACTTCGCGGAGTTTGCGAACGTCGCCTCCGCCTTGGGAAAGCGCCTCGACAGCGGTAGTCACCAGTAGCTGATCTTCCTGGGGGACCCCCCGGAACTCGCGAGTGGCGGCGGGCAGGAAGACCACTTCCAGCGGGGGTCTAGGCAGAGCGAGCCTCCGCCTTGGCTTTGACCTCCGCCCACGGGAGGGGCTCGCCACCCTCGTCCATGTTGCCCTTGATGTGAATGGCCTCGTCCAAGCTCAGCGGCTCATCGTCCCAAGGGATCGGCTCAAGGGTCTCCACAGTCCCATCGGCAGGCCGAGCGCGCCCCAATAGCCAACCCACAAACACAGCAAGTAGCGCGATCGCACCTCCGGTGATCCCGGCGGCAAACTCGGTCACCCTTGTCGAGTCGCTGACGCGCTTGCTCATGGCTTGTCCTCCGTGCCAGCCCAAGGTAACACCGGGTCTCCCAAGACGCGTTCACTTGCCGAGAAGCGGCCGTTTGCCGTGTTGAGGTCGGTCGGCTCGGCCATGAGATCCAATTGTGGCGAGCTAGGATCATCCGCGCATGGCGGGGGAGAAGAACGACTCGCGGCTCCACGGGCAGAAGAGGTACCTCAAAGGGGTGGCGTTCGTCTGGGCACGATTTCGGGCGCTGCGTGACCAGGAGCACGAGCACTGCGACTTCTGCTGGGTCAAGTCCATGGACACCGAGTACTCGGATAGCCATCGCCGTTTCATCGAAGCCCACCCTGACGTGCTTGTGGAGGGGTACGCGACAACGCCTACCTCTCAACGTGATGCCGAGAGCCACTGGATCTGCAGCACCTGCTTCGGCGATTTCGAGGACCTGTTCGGCTTTCGCGTCGAGATGCCCAATTAGCCGACAGGCTGTCGGGAGGCAGAGTGAGGTGGCGGCTCAGGCCCAAGGATCGGACCCGCGTAGAGCACTTTCTTTGGCCACTTACGCTCGGCCTCCCACTCTCAGCCGCACAGCGCTCAGCTTCAGATTCTTGGTAAGGAAGAGGTCGCGGGTTCAATCCCCGCCCTGGGCTCCATTGATCTCACGGACCGCGCGCGGCCACTAGGCTCAGCCCACCGCTTCGGGGACCCCCCGTCGGCGGTCGCGGGGCCGAACGTCCCCAAATGTCGCGGCCCTTTCTGTTGGGAGCCGATTTGACAGCCGACTTCACAGCCCAGAAGCGCCCACCAGTTGCCCCACCGCCGAAGTGATGGCCATGGCTGCGGTCCCGCCGATCAGAACTCGCAGCGCACCGCGCCTCCAACTGGCTCGGCCGGCGATGGCTCCGATGCTGCCGAGAACCGCTAGCTCGATGACGGCAACCGCCACCAGGACCGGGATCCGGGCTGGGGCGGGAGCGACCACGAAGGCCAGCACCGCCGGTAACCCACCCACAATGAAGGAAACTGCGGAAAAGATCCCTGCCTGCCAGGGTCGGGCCCGGCCGGAGTCAGTGATCCCCAGCTCATCGCGGGCGTGCGTTCCGAGCGGATCTGCCCGCATTAGCTGGACCGCCACCTGGCGGGCCAGACCGTGGACGACCCCACGGCTGACGTAGATCTGGGCCAGCTCCTCTAATTCGCCCTCAGGGTCGCTCGTGAGTTCAGCCTGCTCTCGGGTCAGAGCCGCTCGCTCGGCGTCCCGCTGTGAGGAGACCGAGACGTACTCGCCGGCCGCCATTGCCAGCGCGCCGGCGACCACTCCCGCGATACCCGCCGTGATGACTCCCGCATGGGAGGCTCGCGATGCCGCGACCCCGAGCATCAGACTGGCGGTGGAGACGATGCCGTCGAGCGCACCGAGAACGGCGGCTCGGAGGCCCCCGGTGCCGTTGGTAGGGTGATCCCCGCCCTGATCTGCTGACACCGAACGTGGCAAAAGCCGACCCAGGATCATCAGCCCGATTATGCCGGGCTGAGCCAGCGCCAGTTCGGCGCCCCGGCCTCCGAACGGTGGCCCGTGGAGGCTTGATCTCAACTCTCACAGACCGGCCCAACTGAAGCTCACCGGTCACGTCGCCTCTCTGTCCGGGTACCTCTTACTCGACTTCTAAGCGGAAGTCTGATCGGACCAGGGGAGTTGATCGCCCATGGCGGCATGCGCCTCACCTGCTCGAGAGCGCCTGTGGGGGCGAAACGCAGCGGCTCGCAGGCCCGGCCACAGTCCCGTTACAGCGCGGATTAGGATCGCCGCGCCGATGCCGCCCCGCAGGCGAGGGGATGACAACCCGCTCATACCTGGTGGAAGCCTAGACAGCGGTAGGTAGGGCGCCGGCTCCGACACCGACGGCGCCCGATCTCGGCTGGGTTCTGGCCCGCTCAGCCATGCCCGCAGCCTCAGTTACGCGATCTAGCCGGTGGGCTCGCGGTGCTTGCACCCTGGCCAGCAGCAAGGCCGACGCTTGCCTTCCTCAAGTTCCTCCCCGGTCCGGCGGATCCGGCGTTCCCGAGTCCTCTCCTGCTTGGCATCTTCGACCCAGCAGATGAACTCGTTGCGACCCCGAGGCGTTATGTCCTTCCAGGCATCGAGTACCGGGGGGTTGGCGATTAGCGCCATGCGCAGATCCTTGGGAAGCTTATGGACCACTCCACCGGGCAGGCGCGGCTTGCTCACAGGGCCACGGTAGCGGGTCAGAACGAGCCCGATCGCCAACGAAGCCTAGGTCCTGGCGATCCGAGGCACCCGCCGCCCCCGATTCTGTCTTGCGGGGGGGCGTGAGTACCTTGATAGCGTCCCTTGAGAGTCCCGTCGGGGCCGGAGTTTGTCCGAGCCGTTCGAATGGGAACGCGACGTTCACCGAAGGACCAGGGAAAGCGGTTTCCTCCCGACCGCTCGTCGTCACGCCCCCAGTGCCTCGCCGTCCGCCAGCGGCTAGGATGACCGGCGACGGTACTCGGATCAGGTCGGCCGAGGAGCCTGCATCAACGCGCCGGTGTGCGAGGAGAGTGATGTGGCTGGGGATCACGAAAGCCAAGCCGACGACGAAATGGTGCGGGCCTTTCTGCGGGGCCAGCGCGAATCGGTTTTGGCCATCGTTGAGGGACTGGACGAGGAGGCGTGGCACCGCTCTGTCGTTCCCACAGGCTGGACGCCGGCCGGGCTGGTAGAGCATCTGGGCGGCGCCGAGTGGCACTGGTTCCAACGCGTCGTGGCGGGCAAGCAGCCGGAGCTGCCCGGCGACCTCGTCGAGGATCAGGCGCCATACGACCCCCTGACTGTGGTGTTTACAACCGACGAGCCTTCGGCGGAGGTCGTCACCTTCTACCGCGACCAGTGCGCGCAGTCCGAGGCGGTACTCGCGACCATCCCACTCTCGGCTGCACCGCTGGGCCAGCACGGGCTCGGTGGATTCGAGCGCCGAATGTGCGTTGGGTGGTGTTGCACATGATCGAGGAGACGGCGCGACATGTCGGGCATCTGGACATCGCGAGAGAGCTCCTCGACGGCAAGATCAGGCTGGGTGGCCGCTAACGCGCGGCACCCAAACCTTGTTGCGTGGTAGTCGGAAGATAGCGGGACTGAGTGGGTGGCGAGGTCGCTATCGCTGGTTCGGGAATTACAAGGGGACCACTATGTACGGCTCGATCTCAAGATGGCGGGTCAAGGAAGGCAAGCAGAAGGAACTCGAGGAACTCATAACCGAGACGATCGGGAACCAGCCGCCCGGCGGCAATATGCTCCATGTCTTCCGTTCGGATTCGGACGCACAGGACTACTGGGTGGTGGGCATCTTCGACAGTCGGGAGGCTTACCGCGCCAATAGCGAGCTGCCCGACACCGACGCCCGCTACCGCCAGCTCCGCGAATTCATGGACTCTGACCCCGAGTGGCATGACGGTGAGGTCGTCGTTTCGACCTGACCACCCAGTGTGCCGGTCGAGTGCCAGTTAGAGGTTTGTATGGAGCGTGGTCGAGATGGCGCCGGCTGGCTCTCGACACCGTCGTAGTCAAGTTCCCGCGCGGAGCTCTCTGTCCTGGGCACGCTTGTCCGCCACGGCTTGCGGTGACAACACGTGCCCAGCAAATCGCTCACGATTGAGGAGCTTCTAACCCTCCTGACCGAGACGCTTGCGCGTCTGGCAGAACTCACTACCGGTCTGGCGCCTGGCCAGCTGCGCAGAGCTCCGCAGAAGGAGGCGTGGTCTGCGAACGAGGTGCTGGCTCACCTCCGCGCCTGTGCGGATGTCTGGGGAGGTTGCATGTTGGCGATCCTTGCCGAGGAGAGGCCGACCATTCGGGCGGTGAACCCCCGTAGCTGGATCGAGAAGACTGATTACCTTGAACTGGAGTTCAAGGGGTCGCTCCGCGCCTTTGCCACCCAGTCAGCCGATTTGTTGGCGGTCCTAGGGCCGCTGCCGCCGCAAGACTGGGTCGCGCCGCCACCGTGACAGGTGCGGGACAGGTACTCGAGTGGACGGTGATGCCCTCTACGGGCAGCGCTTGGCTCGGCATGAGCGGCAGCACGTTAGGCAGGTGGTGAGCATCGTCAATAGGGTCTAGTACGCCGCAGCAGCCCCATCTGGCTAGGCGGGCACGCTTTCCTCGGTGGCAAGCTGGCCGACACGCTCAACCCAGGGGCGGGCTTGCAGCCGCTCGAAGATTCCCCGTGCCTCGGCGCGGAGCGGTCCGGCCTTGTCCCGGCGGCCCAGACTAACCAGCCACTCCGCGTGCTCCGTGAGGGTGACGCCGAGGTCAAACGGGATATTGAGATCCCGGAGCTCCGCCTCGGCAGCTTCGAATAGGGACCCAACCGACTCATGGTCTCCAGCCGCCAGGGAGGAACGGGCAGAAAGCCGAGCGAGCTGGGCCCGGAGCCAGGGGGAGACCTGACCTGGTAGAGCGGAGCGGATGACTCCGAGAAGTTCCTCGGTTCGTTCCAGATCACCGAGGCTGAGGGTCGACTCCACGGCCTGGACGAGAGCGTGCTTGACCATAAAGTTCGCCAGCCCCAGTCCGAGCCGAGTACGTGCCGCCAGCACCTCGTCGACTGCCGCCAGCGCCTCTTCGGGTCGACCTTCGGCACGGAGGACCTCGGATAGGGCCTCGAAGTACACCGCTCGCGTCTGCCAGTCTTCCGAGCTTGCAGCCGATGCGACCGACTCAAGCAGGTCGTGGGCCTCGCCTAGGTCCCCTGAGTGGACCAGAGCGGGCACCAGCCCGAGAAGCTCGACCGACACCGACTCGAGCGATGCCAACACTTCGGCCTCTCGGGCCTCTTGGATCACTGAGCGGGCCTCAGTCCATTGCCCCGAGCGGATCAGGGGGGAAGCCATGCTGGTGAGCGCCATCAGTTCCCAAAAGCGGTCGCCGACCCGACGCGCCAGCTCCAATTGCTCTTGCGTGTTCGCGATCATCTCGGCGTAGCGATCCTGACTTTGCAGGACCACGGACAGGTTGTTGTAGGCCCGCATCGCCGCAACGTTGAGGCCGTTTTCGAGCGCCACCTGCAGGGCCCGACGGAGAAGGGTGCCCGATTCGTCCAAACGATCGGAGTTGACGAGCAAGATCGCCTTGCTACTGAGCGCGTTGGAATAGACGTCTGGCAGGGCGAGGTGTTCGGCCAGTTCGAGTGCCTCCTCGAGAACCGGAGCCGCTTCCTCGCCACGTTGTTGGACCGCTAGGGTCCTGCCCAGTTGGGCCACCACCGCCGCCAAGTCGGGATCAGACACGTCGTCGGCCAGTCCGGCGCGAGCCGCCATCATTCGCTGGATAGCTTGGTCGGTGTGGCCGCGGCTGTGTTCCACTCCCGCCAAGCGGGCCTGGACCCGGGCGGCGCGGCGAGCTTGCCCAGCCGCCTCGAACAGCCGGGTGGCCTCAACGTAGGCGGTAGTGGCCTCCTCGGGCTTCCCTAACAGCTCCGCCATCTCGCCGGCTCTTTCGGTGAGGGTGGCTCGTTCCAGGTCAGATTCGCTTAGCTCCGTCGCCCTCTCGAAGGCGGACTGCGCTTCGTCCGCCGCGGCCAGGGCCGCCGCTCGCTCGGCGGCCCGCACCAGCATCTCGCGCGCTTTGCCCTTGATCTCCTGGGAGTCGGGGGCGTCCGGTTCCAGCCGCCATGCTTCCAGGTAGTGCGAGGCCACCACCTCGACGATCTCCTCTGTATCGGGGCCTGACACCTGCTCGAGATAGGCGGCCACGGCCAGGTGCTTGACCCGGCGCTCCCTCTTGGCTAGGGTCTCGTAGGCTACCGTGCGCACCAGGTCCTGAACGAACCCGTACTGGCCCCGCTCCGGGGAACGGGGATCGGCTTGGACCGAGAGCACCTCCTTGCCCACCAGGGAGGAGAGAATCGGCTGCAGTTCCTCCTCACTGCGGGGGGAGATGGCCGCCAACCCTTGCGGGGTGAAGGTCTTGCCCAGAACCGACGCGTCCTGGGCCAGTTGCCGCTCTTCGGGAGACATCCCGTCCAGGCGGGCTGCGAGCAGGGCCTGCAGGGTCTCGGGGACCTCCAGGGTATCGATCTCCCCGGTGGGTCGGTAGGATGACCCGTCCTCAATCAGGAGCCTGCGGTCAAGCAACATCCTGACCGTCTCGACCGCGTACAGAGGGATGCCCTCGGCGCGATCCCGGATCCGTTCTGCGAGTGCCTTGGGAAGCCCGGGAACCAGGCCGGTAAGGAGCTTGTCCATGTCGGCCGGTGAGATCGGTTCGAGGTGAATCAACGTGGCGTTCCGGGTGGTTGCCGCCAGCCCAGCGGCCGGAGAGTCGGGCCGGACCAGGCTCATCACAAAGAGGGGATAAGCCCGCGACCACTCCATGAGATAGGTGAGGAACTCCAGCAGGGTGGGGTCGGCCCACTGCATGTCCTCGAAGACCATCAGCACCGGGCTCTCCTCGGCGAGCCGCTCAAAGAACAGCCGCCAGGCGGCGAAGAGATCCTGCTTGTCGGGGGCGGTGCGCTCCTCCAGTCCGATCAGGTGGGCTAGCCGGGGGAACACAAAGCGGCGGTCCTCGGGGTCGGGAACGACCTCGTCGACCAAAGCCTGGAGCTTGTTGATGGCGGAGTCACGGTCCTCGGCCTCGCGAATGCCGGCCCTGCCCCTGACCATCTCCGCCAGGGCGAAATAGGTGACTCCCTGGCCGTAGGCGAGGCAACGCCCTCGATGCCAGAAGTAGCCCGACTGCAGTCCGTCCATGTATTTGAAGAACTCCCAGGCCAGCCGGGACTTGCCGATACCCGCGATCCCGGTCACCTGCACCAGGTGGGCCCGTCGGCCCTCGGTCCCGGCATGGAACACGTCCTTCACCAGCCGCAGTTCGCGGTCCCGGCCCACAAAGGGAGCCTCCAGCCGTTCCGACTTGAGCAGGCCGCCGCGGCCGGCCACTATCCGAAGTGCGCGGAAGAGTGGTACCGGTGCAGCCTTGCCCTTCAATTGATGAGTGCCGACGTCCTGGTAGGCGACGGCCGCCTCGGTGGCCCGCTTGGTGGTTTCACCCACTAGCACCGTCCCGGACTCGCTCTGGGCCTGAATCCGCGACGCTGTGTTGACCAGGTCGCCAGCCAGCATTCCCTGGCCCTTGGCGCCCAGATTCACAGCGGCTGTCCCGGTCAGCACACCCGCCCGAGCAGCCAGCTCGGGCGCATGCACGTCCTCTCCGAGCTCGGCCACTGCCTCGACCAAGTCCAGAGCGGCCCGGACCGCACGCTCGGCGTCGTCCTCCTGGGCCACCGGGGTTCCCCAGACCGCCATCACGGCATCTCCGATGAACTTCTCGATGGTGCCTCCGTAGCGCTCCACCAACGCCCGGCAGACGTCGAAGTAGCGGCTGAGCAGCTCGCGGACCTCCTCCGGGTCCCGTGCCTCGGAATGGGCTGTGAAGCCCACCAGGTCGGCGAACATCACGGAGACAACCCTTAGTTCGACCATGTCGGTCGCGGCTGCACCGGGAGCAGGTGGGGAGGCGGCTGCTACTGCAGCCGGCCGGGACGGTTCCGTGGAGTCCCGTCCCGCGGCAGCACCGAGGGTGGCCCCGCACTCCCTGCAGAAGGCCGCCGCCGGGTCATTCGCGAAGCTGCAGGCGGGGCAAGCACGCGCCAATTGGACCCCGCATTTGTCGCAGAATTTGCTGCCCAGAACCGCTTCAGTCCCACAGCTCGAACAGACCACCAGCGCCTCCTACGAACCTACTGACGCGCTTCGAAGGTTACCCCGCCGAGCCTCCCGTTGGCGGGCAACCCTTGCTTCTGGCGGTGGAAGTCTCAGTCGGGGAGTTGACTACCTCGAGCAGTGGACCCGGCCGAGGGCCAGTCGTGATCGGTGGTAAGTCGTGCCAGTCGGCTACTCAGACCCGCGCCGTACCGGCGTCCTCGAAGGCCATCGCCCGCTGCAGGGCGGCAGCGCGAAGGTTCTCGGGAATCTCGATCGGGCCGCCGATGCCGGCCGCGTTGATTCCCGCTTGGGCCGCCTCTTCGACGATCCCTCCTACCAAGACGGCCAGGTCGGGCGTGCGATGGAAGACCAAGACGCCGTGGTTTGCCAGTAGCACGGCGGGAACGTTTGGCGACACGGCACTTCTGATGTTGGCGATCGCTTGCTCCGAGCCGCGCGGGCCATAGGCGGCGACCGGCACCCCGGTGGGAAGTCCGAACATGGCTAGTGCCTCAACCCAGCAACCGATCGGACGACCGGCGACCGCGTAGGCGGTGGCGTTGGGCGAATGGGTGTGCAGCACGCAGTTGACTTCGGGACGGTCTTGGTACATGGCCGTGTGCATGGCGACCACAGCGCCCTGGATTGGCGGCAACTCGCCTTCGAGCAGACTTCCGTCCATGCCGATGCGCACTACTGCGGACGACGCGTGGTGGCGCAGCGACGGACCCCCGGTGAAGTACATCTCATCCCGGCCGGGAACGCGGAGGCTCACGTTGCCGTGCCCGTTCGCGGAGATGGCGCCGCTAAGGACCACTCGTTCGGCAACCGCGATTACTTGATCCACCAGATCTCGGTCCATGAGAAGTCCTCCTGGGCTAGCTGATAGGGCGCACTCGGTTAAAGATTCGTTGGGGTGCGTCGATAACGGCGAGGATCCCCGCTATCCCAGGACGTCCACCCGTGTGCAAGCGTAGCCCCTTCAGTTGGGCCCGGCTGTGGGAGGCCCGGCCGCGAGCCGTTCACGTACCTTCTGCCAGCGCTCTGGGCTGTGGTGGGGCATCTCCCATCTTGTCTCTAGCCACCACGAGCACCCGGCGTCCGCCCACCGGGAGACTTCTGCCTGAGCGCCGTCCTGGTCCTCGGTTGGTGTCTCGCCTTCCGCCGTGAGATCGAATTCGGGGCCGACCCGCGATTCGAGCCATGCCCTTACCGCGCGGGCATCGTCCGGCTCGGCCTCGCGGTCGGCAAGGTCGTACTGGGGCACGATGCCGTTGCAACGCAGCACTCGCGCCATCGACTTCGGTCGTGGCCATACTCCGACTACCCAGATCGGAATCGGTCGCTGCACCGGGGTCGCCACCTGGCTCTGGTCACTGTGGGTGCCACCGTCGTAGGTGTAGTGGCGACCTTCGAAGTGGCTCTCGCCGGCCCAGAGCTTCTGGATCAGATCGATACCTTCGTCGAGGAGTTCGGCTCGCTGGAGCAGGTCCGTCGCCTCTCCGGTTAGGGGCAGGTCGCTGGTCAGAGCACCCAGTCCGACCGTGAGAATGAGCCGTCCCTGGGACAGCTGATCGACGGTCGCGGCCTGGCTTGCGACCTTCCAAGGACGCCTCCATGGCAGCGGCGTGAGAAGCGTCCCGATTCGAATCCGAGTGGTCGCCGTGGCGATGGCCGCCAGCAGCGCCCAGGCGTCCACCCCGTAGGCGGCCTCCCATACGAAAACACCATCCCAGCCCGATCGCTCGGCCAGAGCCGCCCGCTCTAGTTGCTGGGGTGCAGTGCCGCCCGGAAGGATTACTGCGTAACGCATGGACAGGCCTTATCCCGGCTGCGCAACCGGTGCGGATCCACTGCAGGCGCGGTGCCGGGACCGCTCAGGTTCCAGCATCGCCATGACGTGGGCATCGACTCAGGTTCCTTCCCAGAGCAGGGCCTCGCGTTTGGCGCCCTCCAGCACGAAGGCGACCTTCTCATATACGTGACGGGCCTGCGGATTGAACGCGTAGACGCCCAGCTCGACTCGATGCACTCCGACGGTCTCTAAGGCGTGGCGAAGGATGAGAGTGGTCGCCTCGCTACCGAGACCGCGGTCGTAGTAAGAAGGGCCGGCTGGGCCAATTCGGAATCCACTGGAACGATTCTCAGGATTGAAATCGTTCAGCACGAGCTCGCCGGCCCAGTCGCCGATGCCTCATCGATGATCGACAGATCCAGCCGGTCTTGGTGTTCCGCTCGGGTGCGATACCACTTCCGTAGGACCGCCATGCTGAACCTCCGGTGAGTGCCGGTCAGACGCAGCGTCTCGGCGGCCAGAGGCGCCGACACGTCGGCTTCTCGGACGGGACGAAGAAGGACGAGGTCCCCTTCCAGCGTCGGCTTGGCGGCGAAGGAGATCATCTCTGGCACGCTCGAAATTATGCGATCAGGCGCCCTAGCTCAGGCTCGCCCCACTTGCTCCTGGAGCGATACCGACGGAGCAGGCCTTAGCCTATCCCGACCTGTTCTGCGCTGAGGCGCCATAGTTTTCGCGCGGCCTCGTCGTCCTGCGCTGCCCCGCTGGGCAGCACCCGTCTCCGATCGGTGAAGTAGCCGCCCGTCTGAGATGAGACGTCAGGGGAATCGACCAGCCAGACCAGGGTCTCCGCGCCGCGCTCTGGCGTACGGGCGAAGGGACGGGCCACGCTCATCGCCAAGCCCATGAGCCCGCCATTGTTGCGGTTGAAACCGCTGGCGACGAATCCCGGGTGAAAGCAGTTGGCGGTTACCCGGCTACCTCGGAGGCGGCGGGCGAGCTCCGAGGTGAAGAGAATATTGGCCAGCTTGGTTTGCCCATAACGGGCGAAGCCGAACGTCGCATAGCCTCGTTCGGCGTTGATGTCATCGAAGGGTATCCGCGCCCCCCGATGTGCCGCCGAGCTGGTGGTGACGATGCGCGCCGGGGCATTCGCGCAGAGGCGCCCCAACAACAGATTGGTGAGCAGGAAGGGGGCCAGGTGGTTGACCGCCCAGGTCAGCTCCAGGCCATCCTCGGTGAGCTGGCGGGAGCTGTGCACTGCCCCGGCGTTGTTGATCAACACGTCGACCTGCGGATAGTGCGCCAGGATATCGGTAGCCAGCTGGCGGATCGACGTCTGGGAGCTGAGATCGGCGTGAAGAACGTCAACCTCGGGACTGGAAGCGGTGGCCGACTGGATCATGGTTACGGCGGCGGCGGCTCTCGTCTCGCTACGGGCCACGATGCTGAGGTGGGCGCCTCGCCGCGCCAACTCCTTGGCAGTGGCGAGTCCGATTCCTGCGGTGGCTCCGGTGAGGACAACGCGCTTCCCGGCGACTCCGGTCCACTCCTGGCTCGGCTCGGCCGACTTGAGGCTGGGGCGCGCTGCTTCCACAGCTTCAGCCTAGCCGCAACCTCGCGGATGCCCTCGCCGCAGGCGGCAATCAGGATGTCAGGAAGGAACTCAGTGCCCGGACCAGATGCCCGGGATCCTCCGTCCCACAGAGCTCCCGGATGGAGTGCATGGCCAGTGTCGCAATTCCCACGTCGACCGTCTCCATGGCTAGCCAGGCCGCGCTCAAAGGGCCGATAGTCGACCCGCCCGGGACATCCCCCCTGGCAGTATGGAACTGGTACGGAGTGTCCGAGGCGCGACAGGCAGCGATGAAGGCCGCCGCCCCAGATGCGCTGGTGGCATAGCGCTGGCGTGCGTTGACCTTGATCGCCGGACCGCGGTTGAGGTGCACTAAATGCCCGGGCTCGGAGCGATCCGGGTAGTTGGGGTTGACCGCGTGGGCCATGTCCGCCGAGACGCAGAGCGAACCAGCCAAGGTGCGCAAGTACTCCTCTCGGCCGCCTCCCCCGGCACTAACGATCCGCTCTAGCACCTGTGGCAGCAGGGCGCCCGCCGCCCCGGATGAGCTGACACTACCCACTTCCTCATGGTCGAAGAGGCAGACGACGGAGATCTGGTCACCGGGCCAATCGGCATCAGCCTGCGCGCTCAGGGCCCGGGTGGCGGCGTAGGTCGAGCCCAAGTTATCGAGCCGGGGCGCGCTCACGAACTCACCCCGCATCCCGGCCAGCACAGAAGGTGCCAAGTCGTAGGTCATCAAATCCCAACTCTCAACGCGGTCGGCCTCGACGCCCAGCTGGCCGGCCAGGAAGCCCTTGAAACTCTCTCCATCCGTCGCTTCCAGTCCCCAGATCGGAAGGAGTTGCGTTTGGGGATTGATAAGCAGCCCATCCGTCTTGTATTTGGGATCGAGATGGGGGGCCAGCTGGGGGATGCGTAGCAGCGGCCGATCGACGCGAATCAGACGGGTCTCGACCTTACCGTCGGACGCCAGCGCTACCCGACCGGCCACTCCGAGGTCGCGGTCGAGCCACGAATTGAGAAGGGGGGCCCCGTAAACCTCGACGCGGAGCTGCCGGTAGCCGAGATTGCTGGCCTCAGGTTGGGGGCGGATTCGGAGATTGGGACTGTCGGTGTGCGCTCCCACGATGTGGAACTTGGACACCGCGCTTGACGACTCCGGTGCGGCCCAGGCGATCAGGGTGCCTCCGCGGATCAGATAGTGGAGTCCGCCTGCGGGCCAGGAGTCTGACTCCTTGACCCCGGTGAAGCCGGCGCTCTCCAAGAGGTGGGCCGCTTCGAGACAGGCGTGATACGGCGTGGGGGAGGAGTCGACGAACCTCAGCAGGCCCTCGGCTTCGGCTCGGGACGTGACGGTGGGCACCTCAGGATTCTGTCAGAACGGGAGAGAGGTCTCCTCACCGCCAAGTTCGAATGGGGGAGTACCAGGCACGTGAGGGGAACAGGCTTCCAGCGAGCCGCTTCGCCCTGGTAGCCTCGGCGAGAGACATGAGAGGGAGTTCACCGGAGGATGGTCTTTTCGACCTGGTCGTGATCGGCTCTGGGCCGGCGGGGGAGAAGGGAGCGGCCCAGGCTGCCTATCACGGCCACAGCGTCGCGGTGGTGGAGCGCCGACCGCCGCCGCGTCCGGACGTGGTCACTGTCGTGGGCGGGGTTCCGGTCAAGGCGCTGCGAGACACGGCCGTCTATCTGAGCGGTTGGGCCCGCCGCGACATCTACGGGGTGGGCATCAGTCTGGCTCCCGACCTCTTGATGAACCGGCTGCGGGCGCGGACCGCGGATGTCGTAATGACCATGTCCGGCGCGGTAAGGGAGAACCTGATCCGGCACGGGGTGGAGCTGGTCCAGGGTGAGGCCAGGCTGGGACCGGATTTATCGGTGATCGTGCGCGCAGAGGACGGCACGGAGAGAACGCTGCAGGCTCGAGTGATCCTGCTGGCGACCGGATCCCATCCCCACCACCCTCCGGACGTTCCCTTCGACGATCCCGATGTGCACGACTCGGAAACCGTGCTGTCGATCGATCGTCTGCCCCAGAGCATGATGGTCGTGGGTGGGGGGCCGGTCGGCTCCGAGTACGCCTCAATCTTCGCCGCACTCGGCGTCAGCGTCACGCTGGTGGACCGGGGGACCCGGTTGCTGCCGATGCTGGATGGCGAGATGTCGGAGGCCCTGGCCGAGAGCCTGAGGAGATCTGGTGTGCGGCTCATGTTCGGAGCCCAGGTGGACTCCGTTGGGCGCGACGCGGAAGGACTTCTGGTGGTGGTGGACGGTGAGACGATCCGGCCCCAGGTCATCCTTCATGCGGTCGGCCGAGCCGGGAACGTCGAGGCCCTAGGACTGGCCGAGGTTGGCGTGGAAGTGGACGGGCGGGGTCGGATCCGGGTGGACGACAACTTCCAGACGACTGCCCCGGGAATCTATGCCGCGGGAGACATCATCGGACCGCCGGGACTTGCCTCAGTCGCGATGGAGCAAGCCCGGGTATCCATGTGCCGGGCCTTCGACATTCGCTTCAAAGACGCCGTCGACCCGGTTGTTCCGACCGGCATCTACACCCTCCCGGAGGCCTCCATGGTGGGGATGACGGAGGAGGCGGCCAAGAGCGCCGGTGAGGACGTTGAGACGGGGCGAGCCTACTTCTCAGCCAACGCCCGGGCCCGGATCGCTGGGTCCACAGAGGGTCTCGTCAAGTTGGTCTTTCGGGCGTCCGACCGAAGACTGGTGGGCGCCCACATCTTGGGTGAGGAGGCGACGGAGCTAATTCATGTCGCTCAGGCAGTCCTCCATAAGGGTGGCACGGTTGACGAGTTCATCGATACCACCTTCAACTTTCCCACCCGCGCGGACGCCTACAAATACGCCGCCTATGACGGCCTCCAGCGCTTGGACCAGCGAGCTGCGCAGTAGCGAATCAGGACTCGGTTTGGGCGTTTTCTGCCCAGGGATGCCTGGACGCGGGATGCCTAACCGGCTAGTCCGGATGGGTAGATCCAATTGTCTCGAGGGTCCCGCTCAAGACGACGGCCTACCAGGTCTGGTCGCGCCAGCGGCTCTCCGCGGCGGCGACCGTCTGCAGCTGCCTCTGACGGGCTTTGACTTCCCAGTGGGTGAGCAGCCGATGGACGAGGGTGGATCTTGAAGCCAGCCTGATTGCAGCTTCCCATGCTGCCCAAGTGAACAACACCGCGCCGGCGATTACTAGGGTCGTGTCCGTCCATGACACGCTTCGGCTCTCCACCTCAATGACGGCAGCGACCCCGGGGAAGGGGATCAGGTAGGTCAAGCCCGGGCTCTGGGTCACCCGGGCCCGCAAGGCCGCGGCCGCGACAGCGCGACTCTTGAGTACACGATGCAGACGTCCATCGCCAAGAAGCGTCAGTCCGGCGGCAGTCGCGCCGACCAGGGCGGCCTCATGCCACGAGGAACTGCCAGTTGCCACGATGGTCCCGGCGGCAATGGCCGCCAACCAGGGACGGACCCAGAGCAGGGCACGATCCCTCGGGCTTCGGCGTAGCACCTGGGTACCGGTTGGGGAGCTGGGGAGCGGCCGTGCCGGGCTCATTGGGCGACTCCGCGCAGCCAAACTGCAGAATGGCCGCGGTTTCTTGCGCACATCACGGTGGATTCCCCCTGCCGTTCCGGTGCCTCGCGTAGGCACTATACCCTCGCAGGAGAGGCTTGTCGCCGCACCCGCGCCAGTACTACAAGATGGGTCGGCGGTGGTCGTCTAACGCTGCGATTGCGCGCCCCGGAGCCGCTCCATGGCGGTGTCGATCTTCTGCCTCCAGGCTGCTGTGTCGAGGGAGCCGCCGGTGCCACGGATACGGATTCGATATCCGAGATCATCGCTCAGCTTGGTGCTGGCAAGTCGACTGGACCTACTGACCCAATTGAGTAGAAGGGGGATCCCGGCGACGCAGTACAGGAGGCACAGGCTCCAGACCACGGTTAGGAGGAGCTGAACGCGGCCCTGGGTGAGTGCGGCAGCGATGATTGCGGCCACACCGACCAGACAAGCAAGGGCCAGGTATTTCACGAAGTATTGAGTCCGAACACAACATTGAAATGCTTGCCGACCAATCAAGGGAACCAGAAAGGGACGCGTCCTTCTGACAATGGCTCGGTTGACAGTCCGCCTACCAGCCATGGCAGTGCGCCTCGCCAGAGACCCTCGGTCCGGGGCTCCAAGACGCTAGGAAGGCCCGGTGGACGCCAGCGCCCCGGTCATAGGGTGGGGACAGGGCGGCCACGCTGTGGTTAACCATGGGATGGAGTCTAGGGGTGGTTTTGCGCGCCTGGAGGGCCCCAGGAATCGGCTGCTCGGCCATTTCCCGGGCAGGATCCCTAGACTATCCCCCTGTGCTGGACAGTATCGGCCGAAGGCACCGGCCCCGACCCGCCTTGTCCCCTCGGCGTCGCCCGATGGTCCTCGCGCTGGTGGTTGTGGTTCCCGTGCTCAGTTCCGGCGTGGCCACCGCGGCCACTCGGACCAGCCAGCCCCTGGTCACCAGCGCCTCCTGCAGCGGCGTAAGCGTCTATCCCAGCCCCGGTACCCATACCGCCTCTCCGACCACCCAGATCAGCTTTCGCCACATCTCCCCGGCGACCATGGAAGGCGAAGCTCTGACAGTCATGGGATCTGCGTCTGGAACCCACTCGGGTCGTTGGGTTGCCGACTCCGATAACTCCGGCGCCAGCTTCTATCCCACCGCTCCCTTCCAAGCAGGGGAGACGGTCACCATCTCGACGACCCAGCCGGTCTGTGGGACCAACGGGACGTCATTCCGTTTTGCGGTGGCCCGCCCGCCGGGTAAGGTGACTCCGGGTCCGGCGCGCAAGCCCACCCCGGTTGGTCCGCAACCCACGACCACCTACGTGACGATGCCCGGGGTGGCCGTGCCCAAGCTCGACGTCAAGGTCGCTTCGAAGCTGGGGGGCGACTACGTTTTTCTGGCGCCCAAAGGCGGCACCAAACTGGGCGGCCCGGAGATCGTCAATGGCAAGGGCCAGCTGGTGTGGTTCGAACCGCTGCCCCCGGAGGTGTCTGCCTCGGAGGTCGAGGTCCAGAACTACCTAGGAAAGCCGAGCCTGACCTGGTGGAAGGGGGCGATCACCGTTGGCACTGGAGCCGGTGAGGACCTGATCATGAACTCCCACTATCAGGTGATTGCCACAGTCAAGGCTGGCAACGGCTACCAGGCCGACCTTCACGCCTTCAGGCTCGACCCAAACGGGACCGCCGCCTGGATCACCGCCTACAACGCTGTGGGATGGAACCTGAAGCCGGCGGGCGGTCCCCAGAAGGGAGCAGCCCTGGACGCGATCGTCGAGGAGGTGGACATCCGTACCGGCAATGTCCTCTTCGAGTGGCACAGCCTAGACCACGTAGCGCCCACGCTCTCCTACATCCCATACGCGCCAACCACAAATTACGACTACTTCCACGTCAACTCCATCTATCCCCTCGATGGCCAGGGCACGGTCGTCGTCTCCTCGCGAAACACTGATGCCGTATACGACGTAGCTCAAGCCACCGGCCGGGTGCTCTGGCGCCTGGGCGGTAAGAAGAGCAGTTTCACCATGGGATCCCGGACCGAGTTCGCACTGCAGCACGACGTCGAGATGCACGGCAGTAACACCATCTCGATCTTCGACGACGAGGACGGAACCAAGGCCAAGATCGCAGCGCGTGCCATCGTGCTACACCTCAATTACGAGACCCGCCGCGCCACCTTAGAGCGCTCGATTGGACATCACGGCTTGGTGGTGAATTCGCAGGGGAACACCGAGCTCCTGCCGCACGGCGTTGACTTTGTCGGCTGGGGCGCTGGCGGCTACGTCTCCGAGTACAGCAAGAAAGGCAAGTTGCTGTTCGACGCCGTCTATGCATCTCCTGCAGTGAACAGCTACCGGGCGCTCCTTAGCCCGTGGCAGGGCACCCCCACCCAGGGTCCGGCCGTGGCCGACTCTAGGACCAACGGAGGCGGTCTGAACGTTTACGCCAGTTGGAACGGCTCTACCGAGACGACGGCTTGGGAAGTGCTCGGTGGACCGAGCGCCTCCCTTCTCCGACCCTTAGCCACGGTCAAGAGCGGAGGGTTCCAGACCACCATTCACCTGAGTTCATCTCCGGCCGTGATTCAAGTCGTGGCCGAGGGAGCGGGTGGGAAGCACCTGGGGAATTCGGCCGAACTAGCTTCGGCAGCGAACTAGCCGCTGCAATTGCCCCGACATCGCCACGAAGTCGGCTATGTGGGTCTCATCTTGAGTTGCTGATGGCAGAGGGGGGTGACGGCTGTGGTCTCAGTCTCTTCGCTCTAGATGGGCTATCCGTTTCTCCAGAGCCTCTACTTTCTCGAGCAACTCGGCGACCAGGCTCCTGGCAAGGGTTTCGTCGGCAGCAACATCGGCGCGCAGTTCCTCTTCGACTCTCGCAGCAAAGCCCTTCGGGCCTCCCTCTGTATCGTCTTTGGCGGTCCTCCTCTGACGCTCGATTGTGTAGCCCGGCCCACAAGGTCCGGACTAGGGCAATTCTCAGGAAGGACCCAGGCAGGTCCGGGGTCTCAGTGCGAGGGTGAGAAAGTGACGGCGCCAGGTTCGGACGTGCTCGCCAGCGCTGTCGTGCCGCGACCTGACGAGGCCACCCGAGCCGCCGGCCCAGAGGGAGTTTTCGAGCGGGAAAGCTCGCGGCTTGCCAGAGCGCGGCGGATTGTCGAGAGACCCAGGGTCAACAAGGTGCTCCGCTATGCGGTCACGTCCGGGGTGGCGACGGGAGTCAGCGAGATCACCCTCCTGGCGCTCTATGCGAGCGGCTTTCTGGGTGCCAGCGGAGCCTCGATCGTCGCCAACCTTGCCGGTACCGTTCCCTCCTATCTGCTCAGTCGCTACTGGATCTGGCCGGAGGCCGAACGCAGTGGGGCGGCGCGACAGATGGGTCTCTACTGGGTCACCTCGGCGGTCAGCCTGGTCGCGTCCACGGCGGCTACCAGTCTGGCGGCAGCCCACTCGCCGGCGGGGCATGGCACCCACGTGATCATCGTCGGAGCTGCCTACATAGCCGCCTACGCGGTGTTATGGGTGGCTAAGTTTCTCGTCTACCAGCGGGTCATATTCCGCACCCCGCCAGCCGAAGCAGGGGCCGAGCGGGGGTAGAGGGCGAGGGCCGCCCATTCTCCTCTATTAAGGGCGACAGATCCGCCCCTCGCTACCCGCCCTCCGATAGGTTGTCCTCAAGTCCCAGCCAGCGCCCAGCGGCCAGCGGTTGCTTCGGGGCTGGAAGCGCTCACCGGGAAGTGGGCCGCGCCCAGCACTCCGAAGTAGGCACGAGTGCTGGTTTGACCGGTTCTTGATCGCAGGCTATACTCAGCCCAGCTCGGTTCGGCCGGGCGTTTTTGTTGTCTGGAGACTTTGACTTTGCCCGCGACCATCATCACCCTGCAGTGCGGCCAGTGCCACGAGCGGAACTACACGACGCAGAAGAACAAGCGCAACGATCCCGATCGGGTCGAGTTGCGCAAGTACTGCCGCCGTTGCCGCCAGCACACTGCTCATCGCGAGACCAAGTAGGGACCTCCACCGGGACTCAAAGGGGCGTAGCTCAGCTGGTAGAGCAGCGGTCTCCAAAACCGCAGGTCGCACGTTCGAGTCGTGTCGCCCCTGCAGATACTTGGGATAAGCGCAAAGGAGCTAGAGTTGGCGAACGTGGCCCGGGAGGATCGCCCGGACTCCAACGAGGGCGGCTATCTCCGCGAGGTGTGGAGCGAGCTGCGCAAGACGGTCTGGCCGACTTGGCCCGAGCTGCGGCAGATGACCGGAGTGGTGATCGTCACCGTGGTTCTGCTGGGAACCTTCCTCGGTCTCTTGGACTTCGGCCTGACCTCGCTGCTGCGGCCCCTCTACACATCCACCTCACCAACGACAGCGGCTACGCCAACCCCGACCGCGGCGGCGACTCCGACACCGACGGCGACGGCTACCCCGACTCCGACACCTACCAGCAGCCCCTAAACCTCAGAATCAACCGATTGGGAGCCTCGAAGTGAGCGTTGCGAAAACGACTGAAGCCGTCGAGCCAGCCAGCTGGTACGTCATCCATGCCTATTCCGGGCATGAGGAAAAGGTCAAGGCCAACTTGCTGAAGCGGGTCGAGTCGATGGACATGCACGACAAGATCTTTGACGTGATGGTGCCCACCGAGGACGTCATCGAGATCAAAGACGGCCAGAGGAGGCACGTCGCCAAGCGGATCTTCCCCGGCTACATCCTGGTCCAGATGGTGATGTCCGATGAGTCCTGGTACGTGGTTCGCAACACCCCCGGAGTGACCAGCTTCGTGGGCTCGGGGACGAGACCGGTCCCGCTCCAGGAGTCGGAGGTGCGGGTCATCCTGCACCAGGTCGAGAAGGAGGCGCCGACCAAAGTCCACGTCGCCTTCAATGTGGGCGACTCGGTTCGGGTCGTCGATGGGCCCTTCACCGATTTCCATGGCAAGGTGGGGGAGATCAACGCGGAGAAGGGCAAGCTCAAGGTGATGGTCAACATGTTCGGCCGGGAGACCCCGGTCGAGCTCGACCTGCTCCAGGTCGAGCGGTTGCGCTAGGAGAGTTCAGAGCGTGGGTAAGAAGAAGGTCAAGGCGGTGCTCCGGCTCAACATCGAGGCGGGCAAGGCGACACCTGGCTACCCGATCGGTCCGGCCCTGGGCCAGCACCAGGTGAACATCATGGAGTTCTGCCGTTCCTACAACGAGCAGACCGAGTCCCAGGCGGGACTTGTCATCCCCGCGGAGATAACCATCTTCGAGGACCGTACCTTCACCTTCATCACCAAGACTCCTCCCACGACCGACCTCATCAAGAAGGTGCTGGGCATCGAGAAGGGCTCGGCGACGCCGCCCCGGGAGGAGGTGGGAGAGCTCAGTCACGAACAGGCTCTGACCATTGCCAAGACCAAGCTGCCCGACGTCAACGCGACCGAGCTGGAAGCGGCGGCGCGGATGGTCGAGGGCACGGCTCGCTCGATGGGTGTCAAGGTCGGCAGCTAAAACCAAAAGAGTCTGTGGGAGGACGCTCTTGCGGCGTCCGCTAGAACCACGGGAGGAAGGCATGGCACAGCACGGCAAGAAGTACCTGGCGGCGCTCAAGCTCCTGGAAGAGAGGGAGCTGGTTGATCCCAAGGAAGGTGTCCGCCTGGTCAAGGCGGTCAACACTTCGAGCTTTCCGGGGACGGTCGAGTTGCATGCTCGCCTCGGTGTCGACCCTCGGCACGCCGACCAGATGGTTCGCGGCAGCGTGGTGTTGCCCCACGGAACCGGCAAGGTGCGCCGGATCATAGTCTTCGCCCAAGGGGAGAAGGAACGCGAGGCTCGTGAGGCCGGAGCCGAGATCATCGGGGGCGAGGACTTGGTCAAGCGGGTCCAGGAGGGGTTCTTGGACTTCGATGTGGCCCTCGCCACCCCCGACCTGATGGGCTCGGTGGGACGGCTGGGCAAAGTGCTCGGTCCCCGGGGCCTGATGCCCAACCCCAAGGCAGGGACCGTGACCTTCGATATCGCCCGCGCCATTCGTGACGTGCAGGCGGGCCGGGTCGAGTTCCGAGTCGATCGCTACGGGATCATCCACGTCCCCGTGGGCAAGACCAGCTTTGAAGACGACGCCCTGCTGGAGAACCTCTCAGCCATGCTCGAGGCGATCGTCAAGGCCAAGCCGTCGGCGGCCAAAGGGGCCTACATCAGGGCCGCTTATCTGGCCCCATCGATCGGCCCCAGTGTCAAGCTGGACCCGGTGCTGGCGGGCCGGCTGAGCTCCAACTAGGAGCCGGCTGGACGGCCGGTATACTCAGCGTCCGTTCGTACAAAGTAAGACTCGACGGATCCGAAGACCGCGGGGGCAGCCGCTGCTCAATACCCCACCCCGCGCAGGTGACCGACTGATCGACCATCGGTAGTGGTCGGCTGGCGACGCCTGGCTTCCGGTATCCGGAGAGCTGGGAGGTATCGGCAAGGATGAGTGAAGAGGGAAAGCACGGGGCGGCCGTGATTCCCGAGGCCAAGCAAAAGCAGGTCGCCGACCTGAAAGAGAAGCTGGGCCGGATGCGCAGTGCCGTGCTCAGCGACTACCGGGGGCTGACGGTGGCCCAGTCGGAAGAGCTGCGCGCCTCCCTGCGGGCCGCCGGGGTCGACTATCTCGTTCTCAAGAACACCCTGGCGCGGCGGGCGGGCGAGGAGGCAGGTCTCGGCGAGCTGACGCCCCAGCTGGTGGGACCGACCGCGATTGCCATCAGCTACGAGGACATCTCCGCCCCGGCGCGGCTGCTCATCGAGTATGCCCGGGCCAACCGGCGGACCGACATGGTGCGCGGGGGAATCGCCGAGGGGCAGGTGCTCAGCCCCAGCGAGGTGCGTCAGCTGGCCGACCTGCCCTCCCGCGAGGTGCTGATCGCCCAGCTGTTGGGGGTTCTCGAGGCGCCGGTATCCCAGTTGGCGGGGTTGTTGGAGGCCCCCACTCGTGATCTGGTCGGACTGCTCGACGCTCAGGCACAGGCTCTGGGCGGGGCCGCCTGATCAGGCAGGGTTAGAAACAGCTAAGTAGAGATCGAGGAGAAGCAGACATGGCCAAGGTAAGCGTGGCGGACTTCGTGGAGTCTTTGGGGTCCTGGACCGTCCTCGACCTGGTGAACGCGAAGAAGCAGATCGAGGAGACCTATGGCATCACCGCTGCCGCCCCGGTGGCGGCCGCAGTGGCCGCGGCTCCCGCTGGCGAGGCAGCAGCCGAGGAGCAGACTGAGTTCACGGTCATCCTGACCGCGGCGGGCGACCAGAAGATCGCCGCCATCAAGGCGGTACGGGAGATCACTGGACTAGGCCTGAAGGAGGCCAAGGACGTCGTCGATGGGGCGCCCAAGCCGGTCAAGGAAGGGGTCACCCGCGAGGAGGCCGAAGCCGTCGCCAAGAAGATTCAGGAGGCTGGCGCCACAGCTGAAATCAAATAAGGGGCCGATCTCGCGCTGAGGTGCCCGGCCGGGGCCAGCCCGCCCCGGGGTGCCGGTCTCACATGTGGTAACATTTCCGTTCCGCCACCTGTGAAGTTCACCGTATGTCCGCGCTTGCCTGGAGAACTTTAGCCCATGCCCCAACTTCGTGCTGCCTTGCCTGCTGCGCCCTCACGCCTCAGCTACGGGACGATCCCCGAAATGCTCGAGGTGGGCAACCTGATCGAGACCCAGCTGAATTCCTTCCGCTGGTTTGTGGAGGCAGGTCTGCGCGAACTCTTCGATGAGATCAACCCCATCACTGACTACACGGGCAAGAACTACGAACTCCGCTTCCTCGACTACAGCTTCGGCGAGCCCAAGTTCGACCAGGAGGAGTGCCGTAACCGCGACATGACCTTCGCGGCTCCGCTGCGGATCATGACCCGGCTCCACATCAAGACCGGCGAGAACGCTGGTGAGATAAAGGAGTCGGAGGTGTACCTGGGCGACTTCCCGATGATGACCGAGCAGGGCACCTTTCTGGTGAACGGCACCGAGCGGGTGGTGGTCAGTCAGCTAGTCCGCTCGCCGGGCGTGTACTTCACGGCCGGCCCCGAGCATCCGGTTACGGGGCGGCCTCTCTACGCGGTCAAGTTCATCCCCAATCGGGGCGCCTGGCTGGAGATCGAGACATCCAACAAGGACGTGCTCACCGCCAAGATCGACCGCAAGCGCAAGTTCCAGGCGACCACCTTGATCCGAGCCCTGGGCTATCCCAGCGACGACGACATCCGCCACTTCTTCCAGGACGTCGACGTCGACCCCGAGCACAAGTACGTCGACGCAACCTTGGAGAAGGACCCGAGTCACGACGTCAACGAGGCCCTGATCGAGCTCTATCGCAAGATCCGGCCCGGTGATCCGCCCACGGTGGAGAACGCCCGCAACCTGCTTCAGGCGCTCTTCTTCAACCCCCGTCGCTTCGACCTCGGCCGAGTTGGCCGCTTCAAGCTGGACAAGCGCCTGGGGATCCCCGAGGCGGAAGCCCGTCGGCGCGCCGAGGAGCGCGAGCTACGCGTGCTCGCCCACGAGGACTTCATCAACATCATGCGGCGGCTGATTCAGCTCAACAACGGCCAGGGCGAGCCGGACGACATCGACCACTTGGGGAACCGCCGGGTGCGCGCCGTCGGTGAGCTGCTCCAGAACCAGTTCCGGACCGGGCTCCTGCGCATGGAGCGGATCATCAAAGAGCGGATGACTATCTGCGATGCCACCACGGTGACGGCGGCCTCGCTGATCAACGCCCGCCCGGTGGTGGCGGCGATCAAGGAGTTCTTTGGCTCCAGCCAGCTCTCCCAGTTCATGGATCAGACCAACCCCCTGTCGGAGCTCACCCACAAGCGTCGCCTGTCGGCCTTGGGCCCGGGTGGACTCTCGCGGGAGCGGGCAGGGATGGTGGTGCGCGACGTCCATCACAGCCACTACGGTCGGATCTGTCCGATCGAGACTCCGGAAGGCCCGAACATCGGCCTCATGGGTTCGCTGGCCACCTTTGCCCGGGTCAACGACTTCGGCTTCATCGAGACCCCCTTCCGTCGCGTCTACCGGAATCTGGAAGTGGCCTCTGACAAGAGCCTCCTCGAGGGCCGCGTTCTCGATGGTGCTGCGGCCGGAGTTGCCTCGGGGACCAGGCTCGACGCCGCCGCGGTCAAGAAGCTGGAGAAGGGCAAGGTCGAGCGCGTCGAGATCCGCCCCTGGGTGAGCACCGAGATCCAGTTCCTCTCTGCCGATGAGGAGGACAAGTACACCGTCGCACAGGCCAACGCGCCAGTGTCGGCCGAGGGCGACTTCCTGGTTCCGCACACCCCGGCCCGTACCCGGCACACCTTCAAGGACGTGCCGGTGGGCGAGGTCGACTGGGTAGACGTGTCCCCCAAGCAGACGGTGTCGGTGGCGACGGCCATGATCCCCTTCCTCGAGCACGACGACGCCAACCGGGCCCTGATGGGATCCAACATGCAGCGCCAGGCGGTACCCCTGATCACCACTGACTCGCCCGTCGTGGGCACTGGGATGGAGGTCTACGCCGCCAAAGACAGCGGCGAGCTGATCGTGGCCAAGACGGCCGGGACGGTGGTCGGAGTCAACGTCCCGATCAAGGACATCAACTCGGATTCCGTGCAGATCGTGCGCAGCGGCCAGGACAGCGGGCTGGGCATTCTCTTCAAGCCCGATGGCAAGGGCCCAGAGGTCTGGTACGGCGTGCACAAGTTCGTGCGCAGCAACCAGGGAACCTGTCTCAGCCAGCGCATCGTGGTCAACCCGGGTGATCACGTCGAGGCCGGGACCATCCTCGCCGACGGGCCCTCTACCGACCGAGGCGAACTTGCCCTGGGCCAGAACGTCCTCGTCGCCTTCATGCCCTGGGAGGGCTACAACTACGAGGACGCCATCCTCATCAGCGAGTCGGTCGTGCGCGAGGACAAGTACACCTCGATCCACATCGAGGAGTTCGAGGTCGAGGTTCGCGAGACCAAGCTGGGTCCCGAAGACGTGACTCGTGAGCTCCCCAACGTGGGCGAGGAGAGTCTCCGCAACCTCGACGAACGGGGCATAGTCTATGTCGGGGCCGAGGTGGCGCCGGGGGACATCCTGGTCGGCAAGACGACCCCTAAGGGCGAGTCCGAGCTATCAGCAGAGGAGCGCCTGCTGCGAGCCATCTTCGGGGAGAAGGCCAAGGAGGTCCGCGACAGCTCGCTGCGCGTTCCCCACGGTGAACGCGGCGTGGTCGTCGACGTCAAGCAGTTCAGCCGTTCCAACAAGGATGAGCTGCCCGCCGGGGTCAACGAATTGATCCGCATCTATGTGGCCCAGAAACGCAAGATCAGTCAGGGCGACAAGATGGCCGGCCGGCATGGCAACAAGGGCGTCATCGCCCGCATCCTGCCCATCGAAGACCTGCCCTTCCTGCCTGACGGAACCCCGGTTGAGATCGTGCTCAATCCGCTCGGGGTGCCGAGCCGGATGAACCTGGGCCAGGTTCTGGAGACCCACCTGGGCTGGGCCGCCGAGGCGCTGGGTATCAAGGTGGCCACACCCGTCTTCGACGGTGCCTCCGAGGCGCAGATCGAGGACGAGCTGGAGCGGGCCGGCCTGCCCCGGGATGGCAAGGTGATGCTCCGTGACGGGCGCTCGGGTGAGGCCTTTGACCAGCCGATCACGGTCGGAATCATCTACATGATGAAGCTGGCCCATTTGGTCGAGGACAAGATCCACGCCCGTAGCACTGGTCCTTACAGCCTGGTCACTCAGCAGCCGCTGGGTGGCAAGGCGCAGTTCGGCGGTCAGCGCTTCGGGGAGATGGAGGTGTGGGCCCTCGAGGCTTACGGCGCCAGCCACATCCTGCAGGAGATCCTGACCATCAAGTCGGACGACATCGTGGGCCGTGTCAAGGCCTACGAGGCGATCGTTAAAGGTGACAACACCCTGGACGCGGGAATCCCGGAATCGTTCCGAGTCCTGGTCAAGGAGTTGGAGGGTCTCGCCCTCGGCGTGGAGATCATGTCCGAGAACGAGGAGCAGATCGTGTTCACGGAGGATGACATGCCCGACATGCCACTGGGCCTGGGGATCAACCTGGAACGCGACGAGCGCGACGACGCCGAGGACATCAGCAGGTAGGCGTGACCCTCATTCCGATGCTTTCATCCGGGCCCGGAGAGGCCCACCACCCGACCCCCACCCACCCTTTCGCCAGGAGGCGGACAAGCATTGCTCAAGCTTGAGAATTTCGATGCCCTGAAGCTCTCCCTCGCCAGCCCGGAGATGATCCTCTCCTGGTCCCACGGCGAGGTGACCAAGCCCGAGACCATCAACTACCGCACGCTGCGGCCGGAGAGGGATGGGCTTTTCTGCGAGAAGATTTTCGGTCCCACCAAGGACTGGGAATGCCATTGCGGCAAGTACAAGCGCTACCGCTACAAGGGCATCATCTGCGACAAGTGTGGGGTCGAAGTGACTCGCAGCAAGGTGCGCCGGGAGCGTATGGGCCACATCCGTCTGGCCAGCCCGGTCTCCCACGTCTGGTACTTCAAGGGCATCCCCAGCCGACTCGGGCTCCTGCTCGACATGTCGCCCCGCAATCTGGAGAAGGTCCTCTACTTCGCCAACTACATCGTCACCCACATTGACGAGGACGCCCGGGCCAAGGAGCTGGAGGGACTCGATCCCGAGCGCAGCGAGCGGATCAAGGAGCTGCGCCAGGCATCCAGTCAGCAGTCTGAGGAGCGGATCTCGAGCATCGGTGAGCGGATCGCCGAACTGGAGGCCGCCAGCCAGGCCGAGCTGACTGGGCTCGAGGAAGCAGCCGATGCGCGCCGCCAGGAGGTCGAGAAGTCAGCCGAGCAACTGGGGGAGCGGATCGAGGCCGCCTTGGGGCGCAAGGCTCCCACCGACTTCGTAGTCAAGGATGGCAGCGACAAGCTGCTGGTGGCCAAGAAGGGCACCCCTCTCACCGAGGAGCACCAGGAGCAGCTCAAGGAGCTGGTAGCTACCCGTCTGGGCGAGATCTCGGCCACCTCCGATGGGGCCATCGCCGAGGCCCGGGAGCGTGCCGGGTCGGAGATCGCCGCTGCCCGGGCCGAGCTGGCTGAGGTGGAGCAGGGAGGGGGCAGCGCCGGCGACGAGGAGCTTAGCGCTCTGCGCAGCGAGCTCGACGACACCCGGACCAAGCTGGAGGCGCTGACTGTTCGCCAGCTCCTCAGCGACAGCGAGTACCGCGAGTACATCGAGAGGTTCCCCAAGGCCTTCCATGCCGCCATGGGTGCGGCCGCGGTCAAGGAGATGCTGGACACCCTGGATCTCAGCGCCGAGGCCACCCACCTACGCGAGGAGCTACTCTCCACCAGCGGCCAGCGCAAGCAGAAGGCGATCAAGCGCCTGCGCGTCGTCGAAGCCTTCCGCTCCAGCGATACCGCCCCCACTTGGATGATCCTCGAGGTCCTCCCGGTGATTCCCCCGGAGCTGCGCCCGATGGTCCAGCTCGATGGCGGTCGCTTCGCGACTTCCGACCTCAACGACCTCTATCGCCGGGTGATCAACCGCAACAACCGGCTCAAGAGGCTGCTCGAGCTGGGTGCCCCCGAGATCATCGTCCGCAACGAGAAGCGGATGCTCCAGGAGGCGGTCGACGCCCTCATTGACAACGGCCGTCGGGGTCGGGCCATCACCGGCACCGGCAACCGCAAGCTGAAGTCGCTCAGCGACATGCTCAAGGGGAAGCAGGGACGGTTCCGGCAGAACCTGCTCGGCAAGCGGGTCGACTACAGCGGTCGTTCGGTCATCGTGGTGGGTCCTGAACTCAAGCTCAACCAGTGCGGTCTGCCCAAGCGGATGGCTCTGGAGCTGTTCAAGCCCTTTGTCATGCGGGAACTGGTGGAGAAGGGCTTCACCCAGAACATCAAGAGCGCCAAGCGCATGGTCGAGCGGGCCCGCCCCGAGGTGTGGGACGTTCTCGACGAGGTGATCCAGGACCATCCGGTGCTGCTCAACCGAGCCCCGACCCTGCATCGTCTGGGCATCCAGGCGTTCATGCCGGTGTTGGTCGAAGGCTCGGCGATTCAGATTCATCCGTTGGTCTGCACTGCCTTCAATGCCGACTTCGACGGCGACCAGATGGCCGTCCATGTGCCCCTCTTCAGCGGGGCCATAGCGGAAGCAAAGAACCTCATGATGTCCTCCAACAACATTCTCTCCGCCAGCGATGGCAACCCCGTCGTGACACCGACCCAGGACATGGTCCTAGGGTCCTACTGGCTGACCATGCTGCGCACTCCCCTGGAGGTCAAGGATCCCCAGAAGCTGCGCCGCTACAGCTCTCCGGAGGAGGTCCTTCTCGCCTATGACACCGGTGTCGTGGAAGCCCACGAGCCGGTCCAGGTGCGCGTACCTCGGCAGGTGCGCGAGTCCGTCCCCGCGGGCGAGGACGGACTTGCCCCGGTAGCCCTGGTGACCACCCCCGGGCGAGTCATCTTCAATGAGGTGCTGCCTCTGGGCCGGGAGGTTCGGGAGGGCGCCGAAGGCAAGGCGATGGTCTTCCAGAACCAGGTCTTCGACCGCAAGGAACTGCGCGCTCTGGTGGCCGACTGCTTCCGTCTCTACGGCAACCAGGTGACCGCGGAGATGGTCAACGACATCAAGCGTCTGGGCTTCGACTACGCCACCAAGTCCGGCGTCACGCTCTCGGCCATGGACATCAAGACCCCGCCCGAAAAGGCAGGTATCATCGCCGGTGCCGACGCCGCCGTCGACGAGGTGGGCATGCAGCACCGGCGCGGTCTGATCACCGAGGACGAGCGCTACGCCAAGACGGTGGAGATCTGGACCCAGGCCACGGAGTCGGTGACCCAGGCCACCATGGCCCACTTCGATCCCCTGAGCTCGGTACTGATGATGTCCCAGTCAGGGGCGCGCGGCACCTACCAGCAGATCCGCCAGCTGGCGGGGATGCGAGGCCTGATGGCCGATCCCACCGGGCGAATTATCGACATGCCGATCAAGGCCAACTTCTCCGAGGGCCTCGAGGTGCTGGAGTACTTCATCTCCACTCACGGTGCCCGCAAGGGACTGGCCGACACCGCGCTGCGCACCGCCGACTCCGGGTACCTCACCCGGCGGCTGGTCGACGTCGCCCAGGACGTGATCGTCCGCGAGGAGGATTGTGGCACTACCGGGGGCATCTGGCTCTCCGACCTGAGTGCCGAGGGCGAGCCCTTCATGGAGCGGCTGGCAGGACGGATTACCGCCGCCGATGTGGTCGCTCCCGACGGCACTGCTGTGCTCGGGTCGGGAGAGGAGATCACCGATTCCCTGGCCCGCCAGATCGCAGGCCTCCAGGTGCCCCGAGTACGGGTTCGCAGCGTGCTCACCTGCAGCGCCAAGAGTGGGGTCTGCCGCTACTGCTATGGGCGCAACCTGGCCACCGGCAGGCTGGTTGAGATTGGCGAGGCGGTTGGGGTCATCGCGGCTCAGTCCATCGGTGAGCCGGGCACCCAGCTGACGATGCGTACCTTCCACACCGGTGGGGTTGCCGGTCTCGACATCACTCAGGGTCTGCCCCGGGTGGAAGAACTGTTCGAGGCGCGCATCCCCAAGGGCAAGGCCATCCTGTCCGAGTCCGCTGGCCGAGTCGAGGTGATCCGCGGTGATGCCGGCCGCAAGGTGCGGGTGGTCAGCCACGAGGAATTCGACGTCACCCACCCCGTCGAGAAGGGGATGTCACTGGATGCGGAAGTCACCGAAGGCGCGGTGGTGAGCGAGGGCCAGTTGCTGGCCCGGGCCAGCAAGGAGGGCCAGCTGGCCACCCTCAATGCTCGCATCGGCGGCCGGGTGACCCATGTCAAGGTGGGCCGCTCCGGGGGTGAGATCCGGATCCGAGCCCTTGATGAAGAGGTCAAGGAATATCCGATTCCCCACGGCGCCCAGATGCGGGTCGCGGATGACGACGAGGTCCGCGCCGGCGATGCCCTGACCGTGGGGTCAATCAGTCCCCAGGAGTTGCTCTACATCTCCGGCCGGGAGGCAGTTCAGGACTACCTGGTCCGCGAGGTGCAGCGCGTCTACCGCTCCCAGGGCGTGGATATCAACGACAAGCACATCGAGGTCATCGTCCGGCAGATGATGCGCAAGGTGCGGGTCGAGTCGGGGGGCGACACCGAACTGCTCCCCGGCGAGATCATCTCCCAGTGGGAGTACGACGAGGCCAATGCCCAGGTTCTGGCCGAAGGTGGCGAACCGGCGATTGCCGCCACCGTGCTCTTGGGCCTGATCAAGGCGGCGCTCAACACCGCCAGTTGGCTCTCCGCCGCCTCCTTCCAGGAGACGACTCGGGTGCTGACCGAGGCGGCCATCTCGGGCAAGGTCGACCGGCTCCGCGGCCTCAAGGAGAACGTGATCATCGGCAAGCTGATCCCCGCCGGGACCGGGCTCGACTACTATCGCAAGCTCCGCGAGGAGGCGGTGCGCTACCTGGAGGAAGGCAAAGCCCTGGCCGAGGCGGCGGTACCCGAGGACGGCGCTCTCACCGACGAGTTTGAGGATGCCGAGGTGGTGCTGCCCGCGCTCGACCAGGTCATCGACTGAGGGCGGCCCTACCAAGGCCTGCCCTCAGTCGGGCGGCTACGTCGGCGTACGCAAAGGCGTTGTCACGGCTGCCGGACATGAGTACGGAACCGCGCAACTGGTGATACCGTCGGCCTGGTGAGCGTGGAAGCCAAGACGCCCTCGAAGCGGATAGAACTGGCCAGACTGGTCGGGGAAAACGCTGCCGCCACCACCCATCGGGCCTTCTGGTGGCAGGTGACCGGCGTTGCGGTCTGGGTCTTCGCATTCGCCGTGCTGGTGGCGGCGGCGCAGTTCGGCGCCCCCGTGCCGGGATACTTCGCGCTGCTCCTAACGCTGGTGTTCCTGATCATCGAGGGTCGGGCAATCCAGCTCTACTTCCAAGGCGGACGGGCGGCGAGTGGGTATCTTTCCCAGGCCGCGGGCGCGTCGGTCCGGGTGCGAGGTTTCTCCCTCCAGCCTCAGGTCTGGCAGAAGCAGATCGCTAAGTCGTCCGCCCAGCGTACCCAGCAGGATACGGCCGGCTAGACCGGTCGCGCCCGCCGGATCAGTCTCGGAGTTCCTGGCTAGAGCCGCGAAGCGCTGGGTATCCGGCTTCCGAGTGATGCATCGAAAAGGTCGAGTTCCCGCCCCGGGAGCCATGAGTCCTGACACGAGGGGTACGCCAACCTCAAGCAGGTAATGTTCTCGCTGGACGAGAACCTTGCGGCGCCGGCTCCGCAAGTACCGCTGGGGCGGTCAGCGGCGCGGCCCTCCGAGAACGGTTCAAGTTTGACAGTCCCCTGATCCGGCGATAGACTAAGCGTTCGCGCCTCCGGAGGGGCGTCTGCTTGTCCGCGCTTGGCCGTGACCCCGGAGCGGCCGATGTTCCCATAGGTCAAATTCAACTTGCCCACCATCCAGCAGTTGGTCCGCAAAGGTCGCCAGCCGGTGACCAAGAAGACCAAGTCGCCGGCCCTCAAGGGATCGCCACAACGACGTGGCGTATGCGTGCGCGTGTTCACCACCACCCCCAAGAAGCCGAACTCGGCTCTACGCAAGGTGGCTAGGGTGCGTTTGACCACCAAGACCGAGGTCACCGCCTATATCCCCGGCATCGGGCACAACCTCCAGGAGCACTCGGTGGTACTGGTCAGGGGGGGCAAGGTCAAGGACCTTCCTGGAGTTCGCTACCACATCATCCGCGGCGCTCTGGACACCGCCGGTGCCAGGGCTCGAAAGCAGGCGCGAAGCAAGTACGGGGCCAAGCGCGAGAAGTCGGCCAAGGGCGCCTGAGGTGCCACGCCGTCAGCGGGTCTCCCGCCGCATCATCGTCGCCGATCCCCAGTTCCACAGCGAGGGACTGGCCAAGTTCATCAACTCGGTGATGCTCAATGGCAAGCGGTCGACGGCGGAGAGCATCGTTTACGATGCTTTGGGAAGGATCTCCAAGAGCCAGCGCCGGGAGCCGCTGGAGGTCTTCGACCAGGCCATGCGCAACGCCACCCCCATCATCGAGGTCAAGCCCAAGCGCGTCGGCGGAGCCACCTATCAGGTTCCTGTCGAGATCCGCCACGATCGCCGCCTGGCGCTGGCGCGGCGCTGGATCATCCGGGGAGCTAGGTCCCGCCACGGGCGGAGCATGGCCGACAAGCTGGCGGCCGAGCTGATGGATGCCAGCAACGGCATGGGCCAGGCTGTCAAGCGCAAGGAAGACACCCACAAGATGGCCGAGTCCAACAAAGCCTTCTCCCACTTCCGCTACTGATGGGCGCGCAAATTTCGGTCGCCCCGAGCGGGGCTGCCGCCAAGGGTCGGCGGGTTCCCCTGAGCCAGGTTCGGAACATCGGGATCATGGCCCACATCGATGCCGGCAAGACGACCACCACCGAGCGGGTCCTCTTCTACACCGGGCGCATCCACAAGATGGGCGAGGTCCACGATGGCGCCGCCACCATGGACTGGATGGTCCAAGAGCAGGAGAGGGGGATCACCATCACCTCGGCGGCCACCGCCGCCGAGTGGCAGGGCCACCAGATCAACATCATCGACACCCCCGGCCACGTCGACTTCACCGCCGAAGTGGAGCGCAGCCTGCGGGTGCTGGACGGAGCCATCGCCTTGTTCGACGCGGTCAGTGGAGTCGAGCCCCAGTCGGAGACGGTCTGGCGGCAGGCCGATCGCTATGACGTGCCTCGGATCTGCTTCATCAACAAGATGGACCGCATCGGTGCCGACTTCGAGGCTGCCGTGGAATCGATCAAGGATCGCCTCGGCGCCCGGGCCATCCCGGTGCAGCTGCCGATCGGCGCCGAGGACGGGTTCGAGGGGGTTTATGACCTCATCCGGGAGCAGGCCACCGTCTACACCGACGACCTGGGAACCTCGCTCACCAACACCGAATTGCCAGAGGCTATGACGTCAGCCGTCAAGGCCGCGCGCCAGGAGCTGGTCGAGGTGGCGGCCGAGTTTGACGACGAGCTCATGCAGGCCTACCTCGACGACCAGCACATCGACGCCGGCCGCCTGAGTCAGGCTCTCCGCAAGGGGACCGTCATCGCCGACATCTTCCCCGTCTTCTGCGGGGCGGCCCTGCGCAACCGGGGAGTCCAGCCGCTACTCGACGGCGTGGTCGAGTTCCTGCCCAGTCCCCTGGACCGTCCCCCCATCACCGGCCACGAGCTGAAGAGCGGCGAGGAGATGGTCCGGGAGGCGGCCGACGACGCTCCCTTTTCGGCCCTCGCCTTCAAAATCATGACCGACCCCTACGTGGGCAAGCTGACCTTCTTTCGGGTCTATAGCGGCACCCTCAAGTCGGGCAGCTACGTCTACAACGCCAGCAAGGGCGAGAAGGAGCGGGTGGGGCGCATCCTCAAGATGCACGCCAACCGGCGCGAGGAGATCGAGCAGGTGATGGCCGGCGACATCGCCGCCGCCATCGGTCTGCGCCACACCTCGACTGGGGACACCCTGAGCGACGAGTCCCACCCCATCGTCCTCGAGTCGATCACCTTCTCGGAGCCGGTGATCAGCGTTGCCATCGAGCCCAAGACCAAGGCCGATCAGGACAAGCTCGGCATCGCCCTCCAGAAGCTTGCCGAGGAGGACCCCACCTTCCAGGTGCGGACCGACACCGAGACCGGCCAGAACCTCATCTCCGGCATGGGCGAGCTCCACCTGGAGGTGATCGTCGACCGGCTACTTCGCGAGTTCAAGGTGGACGCCAACGTAGGCAAGCCCCAGGTCGCCTACCGGGAGACGCTGCGCAAGGAAGCCAAAGGCACCGGCCGCTACGTCAGGCAGACCGGTGGCCATGGTCAGTACGGGCACTGCGAACTACTGGTGGGACCCAACGAGACCGGCAAGGGCTTCGAGTTCATCAACAAGATCGTTGGCGGGACCATTCCCCGGGAGTACATCTCGCCGATCGAGAAGGGTTGCATCGACGCCCTCCAGTCGGGAGTGGTCGCCGGGTACCCCGTGGTTGACGTCAAGGTCACCCTCTACGACGGCTCCTATCACGATGTCGACTCCTCCGAGCAGGCCTTCCAGATCGCCGGCTCAATCGGCATGAAGGACGGCATGCGGAAGGCCTCGCCGGTGCTGCTGGAGCCGATCATGAAGGTGGACGTGACCGTGCCCGAGGCCAACCTGGGCGATATCATCGGGGACCTCGCTGCGCGCCGGGGTCACACCCTGGGCATGGAGAGCCGCCGGGGCATGCAGATAGTTCATGCCGAAGTTCCCCTGGGGAACATGTTCGGCTACGCGACCCAGTTGCGAAGCATGACCCAAGGTCGGGCCAGCTACACCATGGAATTCGACCACTACCAGGATTTGCCGCAAAACCTGGCAGAAGAAATCACGGCCAAGCGCAAGAGTTGACTCGTCTTTAAATGAGTGCAGAGCGCCACACGCTAAGGGCAGGGAAGAATGGGTAAGAAGAAGTACGACTCCACTAAGCCGCACATAAACGTCGGCACCATCGGTCACATCGACCATGGCAAGACGACGTTGACGGCGGCCATCACCAAGGTGCTCGCCAGCGACGGGCTAGCTGAGTTCCGTCAGTTCGAGAGCATCGACAACGCTCCCGAGGAGAAGGCCCGTGGGATAACCATCGCCGCCTCCCACGTCGAGTACGAGACCGCGACCCGCCACTACGCCCACGTGGACTGTCCCGGTCACGCCGACTACATCAAGAACATGATCACCGGCGCCGCCCAGATGGACGGCGCCATCCTCGTGGTGGCGGCGACCGACGGGCCTATGCCCCAGACCCGAGAGCACATCCTGCTGGCGCGCCAGGTGGGCGTGCCCTACATCGTGGTGGCCCTCAACAAGGTCGACCAAGTGGATGACGAGGAGCTCTTGGAGTTGGTCGAGCTCGAGGTCCGGGAACTGCTCAGCAAGAACGAGTTTCCTGGCGACGACGTGCCCGTGGTCCGGGTCTCCGCCCTCAAGGCCCTGGAAGGGGACCCCGAGGCGGTAGCGCAGATCCGCCAGCTGATGGAAGCTGTCGACACCTACATCCCGGTCCCCGAGCGGCCCATCCAGCAACCCTTCATGATGCCGGTGGAAGACGTCTTTTCGATCGAGGGTCGGGGCACCGTGGTCACCGGCAGGATCGAGCGTGGCCTGGTCAAGGTAAACGACACCGTCGAGATCGTCGGCATCAAGGACACCACCAAGACGGTGGTGACCGGTGTCGAGATGTTCCACAAGCTGCTCGACCAGGGCGAGGCGGGCATGAACTGCGGCTGCCTCCTCCGCGGGGTCAAACGCGAGGATGTCGAGCGGGGTCAGGTTCTGGCCAAGCCCGGCTCGATCAAGCCGCACACCGAGTTCGACGCCCAGGTCTACGTGCTGGGCAAGGACGAGGGTGGACGCCATACCCCCTTCTTCAGCAACTACCGGCCCCAGTTCTACATCCGCACCACCGACGTCACCGGCCAGGTCTCGCTGCCCGAGGGTCGCGAGCTGGTCATGCCGGGCGACAACGTCGAGCTCAAGGTGACCCTGATCAACCCGGTGGCGGTTGAGGAAGGCATGCGCTTCGCCATCCGCGAGGGTGGACGAACCGTGGGTGCCGGTGTCGTCACCAAGATCGACAAGTAAGACCGCGTAAGCAGGAGCTCCCAGCAAGTAATGGCGCAGCGCATCCGGATCAGGCTCAAGGCCTATGACCATCGCGTCCTCGATCAGGCCGCGGCTCGAATCGTCGAGACCGCGACCCGGAATCAGGCGCGGGTAGTCGGTCCAGTGCCCATGCCCACCGAGATCAACAAGTACACGGTGATCCGGGGCCCCTTCATCGACAAAGACTCCCGGGAGCAGTTCGAGATGCGGACCCACAAGCGGATCGTGGATATCCTCGACCCCAACCCCAAGGTGGTCGACGCGCTGATGCATCTCAACTTACCCAGCGGCGTCAATATCGAGATCAAGCTCTGATGCCGCGCTCATTGCTGGCCCGCAAGTTGGGCATGACCCAGATATTCGCCGAGGACGGCCGCTGTTTCGGGGCGACCGTGCTAGAGGCCGGGCCCTGCCCCGTGGTTCAGCTCAAAGAGCCTGCCAAAGATGGCTACCAGGCGGCTCAGATCGGGTTTGCCCCAGGTCACAAGCGGGTCACCAAGCCTCTGCGGGGCCACTACGAGGCCGCCGACCTGGAACCGCACCGCTACTCTGCCGAGGTCAAGGGGCTGGGGGAGGTCAGCGTCGGCCAGGTGCTGACGGTGGAGGGTTTCGAGGCCGGTGCCATGGTGGACGTCAGCGGCGTCAGCAAGGGCAAGGGCTTCGCCGGGCAGCACAAGCGGCACAACTTCGGCCGGGGGCCAGTCACCCACGGCAGCCACAACATCCGCCAGGCGGGCTCGGTCGGTTCGGTGGACGCGGCCCGCACCTGGCGGGGCCTCAAGATGGCCGGTCACATGGGTTCCGCCCGCACTACGGTTCAGCGCTTGGAGCTGCTGCGAGTGGATCTCGAGCGCAACCTGCTCTTGGTCAAGGGGGCTGTCCCGGGAGCCAAGAACGGGGTCCTGCTGGTGACCGAGTCGCGTCCCCGGACGCGCAAGGTCAGGGGGCAGCACTGATGGCCAGCGTCGTACTGCGCGGCCCCGAGGGGACCAAGGCGGGGACCGTTGAGCTGCCCGAGGCCGCGTTCGGGGGCGAGGTTCATGGGGCGGTGCTGCATCAAGCCCTACTCCGTCAGCTGGCGGGGGCCCGGCAGGGTACCCACGACACCAAGACCAGGGGCGAGGTCAGCGGCGGCGGTCGCAAGCCCTACCGCCAGAAGGGAACAGGACGGGCCCGTCAGGGTTCGATCCGGGCGCCTCAGTGGCGTGGAGGCGGGACCATCTTCGGCCCCACCCCGCGGACCTACGGCCAGGCCATGCCCCGCAAGCAACGCCGCCTGGCCCTGCGCTCGGCTCTGGCCGCGCGAGCCGCTGACGGCGCTATCCAGGTGGTCAAGCAGCTGGAGTACAAGCAGCCCAAGACGGCCAAGCTGGCCACCTTCCTGGACAAGGCAGAGGCAGGACGCCGGGTTCTCCTGGTGCTCGCCGAGCACGATGAGAACGTCGAGCTGTCGGCCCGCAACATCCCCCAGCTGAAGCTGGTCTTGGCCAGCAATCTCAACGTTCGCGACCTGCTCACGGCAGAGACCGTGGTCTTCACCCAGACGGCCTTGGACGCGGTCGGGGAGCACCTGGCATGAGAGACCCTTCGCTGATCCTGGTACGGCCGGTCATCAGCGAGAAGTCCTACGCCGGCATGGCCAGCCAGCGCTACGTCTTCCGGGTGGCGACCTATGCCAACAAACTGGAGATCAAAGCGGCGGTGGAGTCGGCCTTCAAAGTCAAGACTGTCTCGGTCAACGTTATGACCGTCAAGGGCAAGACCAGGACCCGCATGCGTCGTGGTGGCCGCACCGTAGGGCGGAGCCGGGACTGGAAGAAGGCCGTGGTCACCCTGCAGGCCGGTGAGACCATCGCCAACCTCTTCGAGGGCGTCTGAGATGCCGGTGAAGCGCTACCGGCCGACCTCGCCGGGAAGGCGCTTCATGAGCGTCAGTTCGTTTGCCGACGTGGTCAAGACCAAGCCCGCGCGAGGCCTGACCGTTTCGCTCAAGAAGCACTCCGGGCGCAATGCCACGGGCAAGATCACCGTGCGTCATCGCGGCGGCGGGCATCGCCGCATCTACCGGGTCATCGACTTCCGCCGCGACAAGGTGGACGTGCCTGGGGCGGTGGCGACCATCGAGTACGACCCCAACCGGAGTGCCCGGATCGCGCTCATCCACTATCGGGATGGCGACAAGCGCTACATCCTCGCTCCCGAGGGACTGGCGGTGGCAGACCAGATCATGGCTGGCGAGAAGAGTGACATCAAGCCGGGAAACTCGCTGCCCCTGACCAAGATTCCCCTGGGTACCACGGTCCACAACATCGAAGTCCAGCTGGGTAAGGGCGGCCAGTTGGTCCGAAGTGCCGGCGTCGGTGCCCAGCTAGTCGCCCGTGAGGGCCGTTACGCTCAGCTCCGCATGCCCTCAGGTGAGGTCCGTCTGATCGATGTCCGCTGCAGCGCCACGATCGGCCAGGTGGGCAACTCTGATCATTCCAACGAGACCTGGGGCAAGGCCGGCAAGACGCGCTGGCGCGGCTTCCGCCCCTCGGTCCGGGGCTCGACCATGAACCCTTTCGACCATCCCCATGGCGGCGGCGAGGGTCGCTCCGGTCCCGGCGGCCACCCCCAGACTCCCTGGGGCAAGCCGGCATTGGGTCATCGCACCCGCAACAACAAGGCCACCGATCGAATGATCGTGCGCCGGAGAAAGAAGTAGCCGATGAGTAGGTCAACCAAGAAGGGCCCCTTCTGTGACGCCCCGTTGCTCAAAAAGGTGTTGGAGATGAACCGGGCCAAGGAGAAGCGGGTGATTCGCACCTGGTCGCGGCGGAGCGACATCTTCCCCGAGATGCTGGGCCACACCATTGCCGTTCACGACGGCCGCAAGCACGTGCCTGTGTTCGTGAGCGAGGCCATGGTGGGCCACAAACTGGGCGAGTTCGTGCCCACGCGCAAGTTCCGCACCCACGGCCATCACACCGAGCGCAGCTCGTCGCTCAAGTAGGACTGGAGAAAGCAGGCGATGCAGGTACAGGCGACTGCCAAGTGGGTCCGCGTGCCCCCGCGTAAGGCCCGACTGGTGGCCAACGTGGTCGAGGGTATGCCCGTGGGCGACGCCCTGACGGCGCTCTCCTTTATGACCCAGGCGGCCGCTGAGGATGTGGCCAAGGTGGTGCGCTCAGCTGCCGCCAACGCTGAGAACAACTTCAGCCTGGAGCGCGAGCGCTTGCAGCTACTGCGCATCGAGGTCGACGGAGGCCCGACGATCAAGCGCTTCCGACCTCGGGCGCGGGGAGCCTCGTTCTCCATCTTCAAGCGCACCTGCCATCTCAAGGCCGTCGTCGACGACCGCCTTGAACGGCCCAGCCGAACCCGGACCCGGGTGCGGTCCGCCCGGGCGACGACCCAGCCCACGGCGGCTGAGGAAGAGGAGGACTAGGCAGGGCATGGGACAGAAGGTTCACCCCAACGGCTTCCGGCTCGGTGTATATCGCAACTGGGACGCACGCTGGTTCGCCAGCGGTCCCGAGTACACCAAGCTGCTCCAGGAAGACCTGGCCATGCGCCAGTTGATCGCCAGCCGACTCAAGAACGCCAGCGTGGCCCGGATCGAGACCGAGCGCTCCGCCAACCAGTTGACGGTGATCATTCACACGGCCAAGCCGGGCATCGTGATCGGACGCAGCGGGGCATCGGTTGACGCTCTCCGGGACAACTTGGAGCGGATCTCGGGCAAGAAGGTCCGGGTCACCATCCAGGAAATCAAGACCCCGGAGCTGGACGCGCAGTTGCTGGCCGAGAACGTAGCCAATCAGCTGGAGAAGCGGATCGCCTTCCGGCGCGCCGTCAAGCAATCGGTGATGCGGTCGATGCGGGCGGGGGCGAAGGGGGTACGCATCCAGGTCTCCGGTCGTCTCGGCGGCGGGGACATGAGTCGGCGCGAGTGGGATCGCGACGGGCGAGTACCGCTGCACACGCTGCGGGCTGACATCGACTTCGGCCAGGCAGAGGCGAAGACGACCTTCGGTCAGATCGGTGTCAGTGCCTGGATCTACCGGGGCGACTTCAGTGAACCCCAGGTCACGGCCGCGCCGTCCCAGGAGTCGTCGCCCGAGCCCACTCTTGCTCCGGAGTCCCTCGGCGCAGTGGCCAGCACAGTAGAGTCGGCGCCCCTGGTCGAGGTTGAGAAGTCGGCCGAAGAGGCTGAGAAGATGGTTTCCGAGGGCGCGCCAGTGGCCGCCCCCGACAAACCCAAGGCCAAGCCGCGCACCAAGGCGGCAGAGTCCCAGTCGGCGGTAGCGGACGCCACCGGAGAGGTGGTCGCTGAGCCGGATGCGCGCACCAAGGCCAAGCCGGTGAAGCCAACCAAAGCGACCGGCCCTAAGGCCGCTGCGACCAAGACAGCTGCGGCGAAGACCAAGGTTGCGGCAGCGGAGAAACCCAAGGCAGCGCCCCGCAAGCGGGCCACCAAGTCGAAAGAGGGCGAGTGAGTTGTTGATCCCCCGTCGCCCCAAGCACCGCAAGCAGCATCGGGGTCGGATGACCGGTTCCGCCTATCGGGGCTCAACCTTGTCCTTCGGCCCCTACGGACTGCAGGCGCTGGAACCTTGCTGGATGACCAATCGCCAGATCGAGGCGGCCCGGCGGGCGATGACCCGGCACGTTCGTCGAGGCGGTAAGATCTGGATTCGCGTTTTCCCGGATAAGCCGATCACGAAGAAGCCGGCCGAGACCCGGATGGGTTCCGGCAAGGGAAACCCTGAGGGGTGGGTGAGCGTGGTCCTGCCGGGTCGAATCCTCTTTGAGATGGATGGTGTGGCCTTGGATACAGCGAAGGAAGCGATGCGCCTGGCGGCTCACAAGCTGCCGGTGAAGACACGCTTCGTCGCGCGCGAAGACGCGGGCACCTCGGAAGGTGGCGAGTGACCAAGCGCGCCATCGACGTGCGGCAATTGCGTGAGCTCGATGACATCGGCCTCGAGGAGGTGCTCCGTGAGCGCCGGCAGGAGCTCCTGCAGCTACGTTTGCAGCGGGCCACTGGACAGCTGGAGCAGCACCGTCGGATCCGCGAGATCAGGCGCGGCATCGCCCGAGTTCACACCCTGCTGCGGGCCCGAGCCATCGAGGACATGGCGGGAGGCGCGGGATGACCGAGACCGCTGCAGTGGTGCGGGAGCGACGCAAGGTCCGGGTGGGCATGGTGGTCAGCGACAAGATGGAGAAAACCGTCGTGGTCGAGGTCGAGGAGCTGCGCGCCCATCCCCTCTATCGCAAGGTGCTCCGGCGCAGTCACCGCCTCCAGGCCCACGATGAGACCAACGAGTGTCACACCGGTGACCGGGTTCGGATCATGGAGACACGGCCGCTCAGTCGGACCAAGCGCTGGCGCGTGGTCGAAGTTGTCGAGAAGGCGAGGTAGCCCTTGATCCAACAGGAGACGGTGCTCAAGGTGGCGGATAACAGCGGTGCCAGGGAGATTCTCTGCATCCGGGTCATGGGTGGCTCGGCGCGTCGCTACGCTTCTTTGGGCGACATCATCGTGGCCGCTGTCAAGGTGGCTCAGCCCAATTCAGGGGTGAAGAAGGGTGATGTGGTGAAGGCTGTGGTGGTACGTACCGCCAAGGAGTGCCGCCGCCCCGACGGGACCCGGATCCGTTTCGATGACAACGCCGCCGTGCTCATCAATCCCCAGAACAATCCCCGGGGCACGCGCATCTTCGGTCCGGTGGCCCGCGAACTCCGTGATCGCAATTTCATGAAGATCGTCTCCCTGGCTCCGGAGGTGCTCTGAGATGCCCCGACACCGGCACGAGCCGTTGCCTCACGTGCGCTCTTTGGACATTCGCTCGGGCGATACCGTGGTCGTGATCGCCGGCGCCGAGCGGGGCAAGCGGGGCGTGGTTGAGCGCACCCTCTCCGCCGAGCAGCGGATCGTGGTCAACGGGGTCAATATCCGCAAGCGGCATCAGCGGGCCGGTGCCCGACGCGGTGGGACCACTGCCATGCAGGGTGGTGTGATTGACTTTCCCGCCCCCCTGCACTACAGCAACGTGCAGCTCATCTGTCTCAACTGCGACCAGCCGACGCGTTTGGGCCGCCGTCTCGAGGGTGACCAGTTCGTCGCCTACTGCAAGCGTTGCGACAAGGCGTATCTGAGGCCGCCCCGGGCATGAGCACGCAGGCTGCCACCACACCACGTCTGCTCGAGAACTATCGGGAAACCGTGGTTCCCGGCTTGGTCACCGAGTTCGGCTACCTCAATGTGATGCAGGTGCCCAAGCTGGACAAGGTCGTGGTCAATATCGGCATTGGTGAGGCCAGCACCAACGGCAAGGCTCTGGACGCCGCGACCACCGACTTGCGCATCATCACTGGGCAGCAACCCACAGTGCGCAAGGCGCGCAAGTCAGTTGCCGCCTTCAAGCTCCGCGAGGGCATGCCGGTAGGGCTCAAGGTGACCATGCGGGGTACCCGCATGTACGAATTCGTGGACCGTTTGGTCAGCATCGCATTGCCCCGAATCCGCGATTTCCGGGGTGTGGTGGCCCGCTTCGACGGCCACGGCAACCTGACCCTGGGTCTGACGGAGCAGCTGGTGTTCCCTGAGATCGACTACGACAAGATCGATAAGTTGAGAGGCATGGAGATAACCATCGTGACCACCGCGAAGACGGATGCCGAGGGACGCAGTTTGCTGTCCGCCCTGGGCATGCCGTTCCGGCGTTAGGGAGTTGGCCAGTGGCTAAAAAGTCCAAGATCATGGCCAGCCGGCGGGTTCCCCGCTTCCCGGTCCAGGCGCGCAGTCGCTGCACCCTCTGTGGCCGTCCCCGCGGCTACATGCGCAAATTCGCTCTCTGTCGGATCTGCTTTAGAATCCGGGCTTCCCAGGGTCAGATCCCGGGGATCCGCAAGTCGAGTTGGTAGAGAAAAGATGCTGAGCGATCCCATCGCTGACATGCTCACTCGGATCCGCAACGCCAACATGGCGGGCCACGACCGGGTCGAGATGCCCGCCAGCAAGGTCAAGGCGGAGATTGCCCGCGTTCTCCAGGACGAGGGCTACATCAAGGAGTTCGGGCTGGCCGAGAGCGAGGGCCACCCCCGGCTCTGGCTGGAGTTCAAGCGGAGCACTCCTCAGCATCGTCCCCTCACCGGTTTGCGCCGGGTCAGCCGACCCGGCCTTCGGGTCTACCGGGGCAGCCAGTCGATCCCGCGCGTTTTTGGTGGCCTGGGCGTGTCGGTGGTGTCCACCCCCAAGGGGATCATGACCGGGCGCGAAGCGCGCCAGCAGCGTTTGGGCGGCGAAGTCCTGGCCGAGGTCTGGTAGCTAGCTGATGTCAAGAATCGGCCGGACTCCGATAAATGTGCCCGATGGGGTCACCGTGACCGTGCTGGGCAACTCCGTCTCCGTGCTGGGGCCTCGAGGCGAGCTGAGCCGTGACCTGCCACCGGTGATCACAGTGCGCCAGGAAGCGGGCCGGGTGCTGGTGGAAAGACCCACCGACTCAGCGCCGCACCGCTCCCTGCACGGTCTGACCCGGACCCTAGTGGCCAACATGGTTACCGGGGTGACCACCGGCTACCGCAAGGACCTGGAGCTGCAAGGCGTCGGGTACCGAGCTTCCCTGCAGGGGGGCGACCTCCAGCTGGCGCTCGGCTATTCCCATCCCATCCGAATGACGCCCCCGGAGGGGATCAAGATCGAGGTCCCGGAACCGACCCGCGTCGCCGTGCTGGGCAATGACAAGCAGCTGGTCGGTCAGACCGCGGCTCGAATCCGGGCCACCCGCAAGCCCGAGCCTTACAAGGGCAAGGGAGTCCGCTACCGCGGCGAGGTGGTACGCCGCAAGGCGGGCAAGAGCGGCAAGGGGGCCAAGACCTAGGCATGGCGCCAGTACAAAGAATTGGAGCGCGCCAGCACCGCCACCGGCGAGTCCGCTCGCGGGTAGTGGGGTCGCAAGCCCGGCCGAGGCTTTGCGTCTACCGCAGCCTGCGGCATGTCTACGCCCAGGTGGTCGATGACGGCTCCGGCCGCACCCTGGCTGCGGCCAGCACCACCGAGCGCGAGCTGGACACCAGGGGAGCCAATCGCGCCAGTGCGGCGGCGGTTGGCAAGGTGATCGGTCAGCGGGCCCTGGCGGCCGGGATCAAACAGGTGGTCTTCGATCGGGGAGGCTACCTGTACCATGGGCGAGTCCAAGCCCTAGCCGACGCGGCCCGCGAGGCCGGTCTGGAATTCTGAAGGCTATTTGATGAGCATGAACATGTCGCGCCCGGAACGGGACGCGAGGGGAGACCTGACCGAGCGCGTGGTCAGCCTCAACCGGGTGGCCAAGGTGGTCAAGGGCGGCCGTCGCTTCTCCTTCAGCGCCTTGGTGGTGGTGGGGGATGGTGCCGGCCGGGTGGGGGCGGGGCTGGGCAAAGCGGGAGAGGTCCCCGAGGCGATCCGCAAGGGTGTCGACGACGCTAAGAAGCACATGATCCGCGTGCCCATGGTGGGCCGCACGATTCCCCATGAGGTGCTCCGCAAACAGGGCGCGGCCAAGGTGTTGCTGCGGCCGGCTTCTCCGGGCACCGGAGTCATCTCGGGCGGGGCCATGCGCCACGTGGTGGAACTGGCCGGGATCAAGGACATCCTGACCAAGTCGCTGGGCACGGACAATCCCATCAACACGGTCCGAGCGACCATGGCCGCCTTGCGCGAACTGCGCACCGCGGAGACGGTGGCCCGGCTGCGGGGCAAGACCCTGGCCGAGATCGGCCTACGACCGTCTCAGGCGGCGGTAGGCAGCGAGGAGGCAGGCTCCCTTGACTGACCAGCCGCAGGGCTTGCGGGTTACCTGGGTTAAGAGCGCGATTGGCTATGGCGACGACCAGAAGCGCACCATCCGTGCCCTCGGGTTGCGGCGCCTGCACCAGACGGTGGAGCACAATGACTCGCCCTCGGTCCGAGGCATGGTGGTTGCCGTCCGCCACCTGGTGCAGGTCGAGCCGGTGACCCTGGCGAGCGCCCGGGTAGCCAAGCAGCGGCCCCGGCGGGCGCGTTCGTGAGGGTCGACGAGCTAAAGCCGGCAGTCGGCAGCCGGCGTCCCCGCAAGCGGGTTGGCCGGGGGATTTCCGCCGGTGGCGGCAAGACCGCCGGCAGAGGCCAGAAGGGCCAGGGCTCCCGGAGTTCCTGGAGCCTGCCTCGAGGGTTTGAGGGCGGCCAGATGCCGCTCACCCAGAGGGTTCCCAAGCTGCGTGGCTTCTACAACCGCTTCCGGATTGAATTCCAGGTGGTCAACTGCGGCAAGCTGGCCCGCTTCCAAGCTGGAGCTGTGGTGGACAGCGAGGGTCTGCGCAAGGCGGGCCTGATCCGTCACCTGAACCAGCCGGTCAAGCTGCTCGCCGGAGGGGGGGCACCACCGGCGCTGACGATCAAGGTGAACCGGGCCTCGCAGGCCGCCATCGCGGCCATGGTCAGGGCGGGTGGGACAGTTGAGGTTCTCGATGCCCCCAAGGCTGAACCTGAGGAGAACACCAAGCGCTCGGCGGCGAAGCTGAAGCGATCAGCCGGCCGCGCCCAGATTGAGGCGGCTCAGGACGACGACGAGACTCCGGAGCCCGCCCAAAGCGGAGATCGGAGCGGGGCGGGTGAGGGGCAGGAGCCGGAGGCTGGTGAGCCTAGCGGCGGAGGGCAGGAAAGCTCGACATGAGCCTGTTCGGGGCGCTCCGCGCGGCCATGCAGGTTCCCGAGCTTCGGCGCAAGCTCCTAATCACGATCGGGCTCATCATCGTCTTCCGGGCCCTGGCAAGCATCACCATTCCTGGCGTCAACGGAGCCGCTCTACGGGAGCTCTTCAGCACCAACGGGTTGCTCGGCCTGATCAACCTGTTCTCCGGAAGCGGATTCGCAACCTCAGGCAGCAACGCTGGTATTTCCATCGTCGCACTGGGGCTGAATCCCTACATCAATGCCACCATCATCATGCAGTTGATGACCGTCATCTCCACTCGTGTCAAGGAGATGTCCAAGGAGGGGGACCTGGGCCGCCGGCGATTGACCCAATATGCTCGCTACCTGACGGTAGCGCTGGCCCTGGTCCAGGGCTTCGGTTACACCCGTCTTTTCGAGAGTTTCAGCTTCGATGGTCAGACCATCCTCTCGCCGACCACATCCTGGCCGACCATCCTGGAGATCGTGATCATCCTGGCCGGAGGCACCATCGTGATCATGTGGTTCGGCGAGCTGATCACCGAGTACGGCCTCGGCAATGGCGTCTCGATCATCATCATGGCGGGGATTTTGGGACAGATTCCGGGCAGCATCCTGGCCTTCACCAACGGTGGCTCGGCGGAGACCTTCACCGTCTTCATGTTTGCCGTCATCGGCATCGTGGTCGCTGCCGGGATCATCTTCGTCCAGCAGGCGACCCGCAAGATTCCCATTCAGTCGGCGCAGCGAGTGGTCGGGCGACAGGTCTATCAGGGCCGTAGCAGTTTTCTTCCCCTGCGGGTGAACTCGGCCGGGGTAATTCCCATCATCTTCGCCATCTCGATCATGTTTTTCCCAACTATTTTCGGCAATTTCTTCTCGCCCGCAGCCGGCAAGGGGGGTGGCGTGCTGGGCGCCACCGCGCTCTGGCTGCACACCAACTGGAACCCCTTTGGGCCTATCGTGTGGGTCGATATCGGCTATGAGTTTGTCTATTTCGCACTGATCATGGGCTTCACCTTCTTCTATACGGCGGTGACTTTCGACCCCGAAGACGCCGCCGACAATCTCAAGAAGAGTGCCACCTTCATCCCGGGGATCCGCCCGGGACGAGCCACCGCGCAGTATCTCGCCCGGGTCATGAGCCGGATCACCTTGGCCGGGGCCATCTTCCTTGGTCTCATCACGGTCGTCCTGCCCATCCTGACCGCCCTGCTGACCGGTCAGCAGCCCAGCTCCGGGCTCTACCTTGGGGGAACTGCCGTGCTGATCGTGGTGGGAGTTTCGCTAGACACCATGAAACAGCTGGAAACACAGCTCCTCATGCGTCAGTACCGTGGCTTCATCCGCTGATGCCAGGCGCCGACGGTGGGTGAAGCGACCCGACGCAACGTCGCCCTTTTCGGTCCCGCCGGATCAGGGAAGGGTACCCAGGCCGAGTTTCTAACACGGGAGCTCGGAATTGAGCACATCGCAACCGGCGAGATGCTGCGCGAGGAGCTGGCCCGGGGGACAGAGCTGGGCCAGACCTTAGCCGCCTACCTGGATGTGGGCAAGCTCGTGCCCGATGAGGTGATCGTGGCCATGATCCGGCACCGGCTGAGCGAGGCCCAAGCCGACGGCGGCTTCGTCCTGGACGGGTTTCCCCGCACCTTGGCCCAAGCGAGGTCACTCCTGGAGCTTCTCGTGGGGCTCCAGCGTCCTCTGGATATCGCTGTTGTCCTCGACGTTCCCAGCGACCAGTTGGTGGTCCGGCTCAGTCGACGGGCTGCCCTGGAGAAACGCGCCGACGACACCCCGGCCGTGATCGCCGAGCGCCTTCGGATTTACCACGATGAGACCGAGCCGGTCCTGGAATTTCTCGCCCAGACGGTCCCGATGGTGCGGCTGGATGGCTCGCGACCCGTCGCTGAGGTCAGCCAGACGCTACTCAAGGCCATTGTTTGATCACCCTCAAGCGAGGCGATGAAGTCGCCCTGATGCGTGATGCGGGACGCAAGCTGGCCCAAGTGTTGGACCACCTCGCGGCCATGGTCGCCCCGGGGGTCACCACCACTGAGCTGGATCGGGCCGCCAACCGGGAGATCCGGCGCCGGGACAGCTTTCCCGGCTTCCTCGGTTACGACGGCTTCCCCAAGCACATTTGCATTTCGGTGAACAACCAGGTGGTGCACGGGATCCCCGACGGCCGCAAGCTGGTTGAGGGAGACATCGTCAGCCTCGACTGCGGCCTCATCTACAAGGGCTGGTGGGCTGACGCCGGGCGCACGGTCGCCTGCGGCCAGGTCGAGCCCGAAGCGGAGCGACTGATCCAGGTGACCAAGGAGGCGCTCGACCTCGGCATCGCGGCCGCGGTACCCGGCAATCATTTAGGCGACATCGGGCACGCGGTCCAGACCCACGTCGAGAAGAACGGGTATTCCATCGTCCGCGGCTACACCGGGCATGGGATCGGACGGGACATGCACGAGGACCCCGAGGTCCCTAATCACGGCCAGCCCGGGCGGGGCATCGAGATTCGCCCCGGGCTGTGCCTGGCCATCGAACCGATCGTCAACCAGGGTGATCCGGGAACCGAGATCGAGGCGGACGGCTGGACCGTGATCACCGCAGACGAGCGGCTCTCCTGCTACTTCGAGCACACCATCGCCATCGGCCCGAACGGTGCGGAGATACTGACCACAGTTGGGGGTGGTGCCTGATCGATCTTCTCCGATCTCCCGATCGGCTATACTTTCCCGCGGGCGAAGCTCGCTCCGCTTTCGTGTGCCCATCACCATGAACGACCCTGGCGGTCTCCGGGGCCGAGTCCTTGAGCCTTTGCCGAACTCGCTCTTCCGGGTGGAGTTGGAGGGCGGGGGCAAGGTGGTGGCGCACGCGGCGGGACGGGCCCGTCTGGCGAGCGTACGGCTCCTGCCCGGAGATCGGGTCGTGGTTGAGCTTTCAACCACGGATCCCGGAAGGGGCCGGATCTTGGCTCGTCTGGTCTGATCAGAACAGTGCAGCGGAGTGTCAGATGAAGGTCCGGGCCTCGGTCAAGAGGATCTGCGACAAGTGCAAGGTGATCCGGCGCTCCGGCACCGTGCGGGTCATCTGCGAGAACCCCAAGCACAAGCAGCGGCAAGGTTGAGGCAGGAGGCCTGATGGCGCGTATCGCTGGCGTTGACCTACCCCGAAACAAGCGAATCGAGGTGGGCCTCACCTACGTCTACGGGATTGGCCTGACCACCAGTCACAAGCTGCTCCGGATCGCCCAAATCGACCAGGACACCAAGACCGACGACCTGAGCGAGACCCAGGTGGTGCGCTTGCGTGACATCATCGCCAAGGAACTCCCGGGGCGGGTCGAGGGTGATCTCCGCCGCCAGGTGGCCCTCAACATCAAGCGCCTGATGGAGATCGGGACGTACCGAGGCTTGCGGCACCGGCGCGGACTTCCGGTACGGGGCCAGCGGACCCGGACCAACGCCAGGTCACGGCGGGGACCCCGCAAGACCGTGGGCGTACGGCGGAAGAAGGGCAAGTGATCACGAGCCTGACGGCAGCGTCGGTACTGGATTGGTCGAGGAGCTGATTTGGCGAAGAAAAAGAAGGTGGTTCGGACCCGGCGCCGCGAGCGCAAGAACATCGCGGTCGGCCGCGCCCACGTTTTCAGCACCTTCAACAACACCATCGTGACCTTGACCGACCCCACCGGCAACGTCATCGCCTGGGGCAGTGCCGGCTCTTCCGGCTTCAAAGGCTCGCGCAAGAGCACGCCATTCGCCGCCCAGGTGACCGCGGAGGCCGCCGCCAAGCGAGCGATGGAGCACGGCCTCAAGGCGATCGAGGTGCTGGTGAAAGGCCCGGGCGCCGGCCGCGAGGCGGCGATCCGCTCCCTGCAGGCGGCTGGTCTGGAGGTGACGTCGATCACCGATGTCACCCCGGTTCCTCACAACGGTTGCCGCCCGCCCAAGCGGCGCCGGGTCTGAGGAGGTAAGGCATGGCCAATCCGCATTCTCCCGTCTGCCGGCTCTGCCGGCGCGAGGGCGTCAAGCTCTTTCTCAAGGGCGACAAGTGCCTGGGTGAGCGCTGCACCTTCACCAAGCGCAACGCCACCCCGCCGGGTATGCACGGTCTATCGCGACGGCGCCGGATCAGTGACTACGGGATCCAGCTGCGGGCCAAGCAGCGGGGGCGGCGCATCTTCGGAGTTCTCGAGACCCAGTTCCACAATTACTTCGACGCCGCGGCGGCCCGCAAGGGCGTGACCGGCACCGTTCTCCTGCAGATGCTGGAGCGGCGCTTGGACAACGTCGTCTACCGGGCCGGATTCGCGTCGTCGCGGAAGGAGGCACGTCAGCTCGTCTCCCACCGCCACTTCCAGGTCGACGGCAGGATGGTCAACATCCCAGCCTTCCAGGTGAAGCCAGGTCAGGTGATCACGGTGCGCCCGCGCAGCCGCGACCTGGCTCCCATTAATCGCTCGCTGGAGTCCCGGGGAGGCCAAACTCTTCCCGGCTGGATGACCCTCTACCCCGATGAGCGCCGGGTGGACGTCACCCGGCTGCCGGAACGGCCGGAGATGGACACCAGCATCGACGAGCAACTGATCGTCGAGTGGTACTCCCGCTAGACCAGGCGCTTCGGCCAGCTACCCACGAGGACATTGCTACTTATGCCAGAGACTGCGATTCAGCCGACGGTCCACGAGGTGGACGCTTCCAAGGACCACGGGCGCTTTGAGATCGAGCCGCTAGAAGCCGGCTACGGAACTACCCTGGGCAACTCCCTACGCCGGGTGCTGCTCTCGTCGCTCACCGGGGCCGCTGTGACGGCGGTCTCCATTGACGGTGTGGCTCATGAGTTCTCCAGCATCAAGTACGTCAAGGAGGACGTGGGCGAGATTCTGCTCAACATCAAGCAGCTGAGCCTCACCTGTCACAACCCCGAAGGGGCGCGTCTGACCCTTGACGTCCAGGGTGGGCGGCGGGTGACGGCCGCCGATATCAGCGCCAACTCAGACGTGGAGATAGCCAATCCCGAACTCTACCTGTGTACTCTGGACGGAGCGCATGCCAAGTTGCGGATGGACTTGACCGTGGAGATTGGCAAGGGGTACTCGCCTGCCGAGCGCAACAAGAAGGAAGGCCAGCCGATCGGGGTGATCCCGGTCGACGCCATCTTCACCCCAGTGGTAAAGGCCAACTTCCTGGTCGAGAAGACGCGTGTCGGACAGGATACCGACTGGGAGAAGTTGATCCTTGAGATCTGGAGCAACGGCACCATTCCCCCGGTCGAGGCGGTGAGCCGCGCCGCTGAGTACTACACCCGCCACCTCAGTCTCTTCACCACCTTCGGCGAGAGCCTGACCGAGTCGGCGCTGGGAGCGGTCGTGGGGACTGACCTCAAGAGCCGGCTCGCCGACGTCGCGGTGGACGAGTTGGAGCTCAGCGTGCGGGCCCTCAACTGCCTCAAGGCCAACGACATCACCAGGCTGGGCGAGTTGCTGGCCATGCGGGTCGAGGAGCTCTTGGCCCTGCGCAACTTCGGGGCCAAGTCGCTGGACGAGATCAAGCAGAAGTTGGTGGCCCGCGGCTTCGTCGGCGAGGACGAGGTCGACGACCTCTTCCAGAAGGGAGACCGCTAGGCGGATGCGTCACCTCAAGGCGGGTCGGAAGCTGGGGCGCACGTCAGCGCATCGGATTGCGCTGACGCGCAACCTCGCCACCGCCTTGTTCGAGCACGGTCGGATCGAAACCACCGAGGCCAAGGCCAAGGAGATCCGGCGTTGGGTCGAGCGCGTGGTCACGGTGGCCAAGACCGACGATCTGGCGGCACGGCGACGGGTGGCTCGAGTGGTGTCCCGTGAGGACGTGGCGGTAAAGCTGTTCACCCAGTACGCGGATCGCTACCGGGACCGTCCCGGAGGCTACACCAGGATCATCCGCCGGGGACCGCGCCAGGGCGACGGGGCTCCGGTGGTGATCATGGAGATGGTGGAATAGTGCTCAGCACCTACCGCATGGTTCTTGCCTACGACGGCAGCCGTTACCACGGCTGGCAGGCCCAGCCCCAGGTGAGGACGGTGCAAGGCGAGCTCAGCAAGGCTCTGGCTTCACTGACCGATGAGCGACCGCTGCTCACCGCGGCTGGTCGCACCGACGCCGGCGCCCACGCCCACGGGCAGGTGGTGGCCTTCGGCCTCAGCTCGGAGTGGGCGCCCCAGGTGCTGGTGAGTGGCTGCAACGCGCTCCTGCCCCAGGACATCGGTGTTCTGACAACCGATCTGGTTGCCTCCGACTTTCATCCTCGTTTCGGAGCCTGGCGGCGGACCTATCGGTATCTGGTCCATGACCGGGCGAGTGCCGACCCGGTGGGGCGCCAGTACCAGTGGCGCATCCCACAAGCGTTGGAGTTGGCGCCCATGCGAACTGCCGCGAGGCTGTACTTGGGAAGGCACGATTTCATGGCCTTCGGCCGCAGCCCCGCTTCGGGAGGTTCGACCGTTCGGACGGTTGATCGAGCCGAGCTGGAGCGGCGAGGGGCTTCGATCCAACTGGAGATCCGTGCCGATGCGTTCCTCAAGGGAATGATGCGCAACTTCGTCGGCGCCCTGGTAGCGGTGGGCAGCGGCCGCTGTGCCGCCTCCGATGTCAGGCACGCCCTGGCCGATCCCCAGAACGCCAAGCGCCCCTGGGTGATGGCACCCGCCCACGGCTTGCACCAGTGGCGGGTCGAGTACCGGGTTCCGGTGGGGGAGCAGGCGGCATGAGCTCAGTCGCCCAGCGCAGCTTTGTAGCGGTTGAGAAGCCGGGCGAGGAAGAGTGGCTTCTGGTCGACGCTCGGGGCCAGACCTTAGGTCGACTGGCCGTGAATCTGGCCCGGGTGCTCAGAGGCAAGCATCGCCCCACCTACACTCCCCACGCTCTTTGTGGCGATCAGGTGATTGTCATCAATGCCTCTGAGATCGTGGTCACCGGAGCCAAGCGGACCGATAAGATCTACGACCGCTATAGCGGGTATCCGGGAGGCCGGCGCGAGCGCACCTACCAGGAATTGGTTGATCGAGACCCGACCGCGCCTCTCCGCGAGGCGGTGCGGGGCATGCTGCAGCACAATAACCTCGGCGACCGGCAGTTGCGAAGGCTCAAGATTTATCCAGGAAGCGAACATCCGCACAGTGCCCAGCAGCCGACCGCGATCACATTCGGCGACCACGGAGAGGTAGAGAAACCTTGATCAACCAGGACCAGACCCGATATTCGTACGGCACTGGTCGTCGCAAGACGGCGGTCGCCCGGGTGCGGATTTATCCCGGCGATGGCACTGCCGTCATCAACGACCGGGAGCCGCTCCGCCACTTCGGGCGGCGAGAACTGGAACAGGCGGCTCTCCGGCCTCTTCAGATCTCGGGGATGGCCGATCGGTTCCGGGTATCGGTCAAGGTGGTCGGCGGCGGCGTATCCGGGCAGGCGGGGGCGGTCGCGCACGGTCTGGCACGGGCCCTGTGCGCCTGGGACCCAGAGTTGCGCGGCCCGCTCAAGGCGGCTGGGTTGATGACTCGCGATCCCCGGATGAAGGAGCGCAAGAAGCCCGGTCTGAAGCGAGCCCGCAAGGCTCCCCAGTACACGAAGCGCTGAAACTACCCTTACACACACCCGTTCCAAATACATTCCCGCCGTTCCGGCGGGAGCCGAGTTCCTCCTTGGGGTGAAGTGGGCCAAGACCTGCGTGGACGCGATTTCCTGGCGGTGTCTGATCTCAGCCGAGATGAACTCAGCGGCCTGCTTGATTCCGCATCTGAACTGAAGCGGGGAGCGGAGCCTGGCACGCCTCTGGCCCGCAACTCGCTGGCCCTGATCTTTCTGCGCCCCAGCAATCGCACCAGGGTTTCCTTCGAGGCGGCGATCCACCGTCTGGGTGGTCACCCGATCGCCCTCTTCGATCGGGAGATCGACATGGGTCGGCGCGAGTCGGTCGCCGACGTTGGTCGCATTCTCGATGGCTTCGTGGCTGGGCTGGTGGCCCGGATACCCTCCGATCGTGATCTCCGTGGTCTGGCTCAGGCGATGGATGGTCCAGTCATCAACGCCATGACCGACCGCGGCCATCCCTGCCAGATCCTGGCCGACTGTCTCACCTTCCAGGAGCAGCTAGGGCACCTGGAAGGTGCCCGGATCACCTTCGTGGGAGATGGCAACAACGTGTGCAGCTCTTTAATTGAGGCAGCCGAAGTGGTCGGTCTCGACCTTCGCGTGGTCAGTCCGCCAGGCTACGAACCAACATCCTTTCCGGCCTCTAATCTAGACAATGCGCTGGCCGACACTGAGATCATTTACACCGACGTCTGGACCTCGATGGGGCAAGAGGAGCAGCATGAGGATCGGCGCCAAGACTTCGGGCCTTATCAGGTGAATCAGGCGCTCTTGGGACGGGCTCCCCGGAGCGTCAAAGTCATGCACTGCCTTCCCGCCCACCGGGGCGAAGAGATAACCGATGAGGTCCTCGACGGGCCCCAGTCGATGGTGTTCGCCCAGGCGGAGAACCGCTTCTGGGTTCAGTTGGCCCTACTGGCCGCCATCTTCGGGCCCGGCGGAGAGTTGGCCTGATGGAGCTGGGCTGGCTGGGCGGGCTGCCCCTCACGGTGTCGGGTCTCAGTGTCGGGGAAGCGACCCGTGTCCTGCTCCACACGGTGGGCTGGAGGGCGGTCCTCGACATCCTCATTATCGCCTTCCTGGCCTACCGGCTCCTGATCCTGATCCGGGGCACCCAGGCGGTGCAGTTGCTGGTTGGTCTGCTCCTGATCGGGGCCCTGGCCGCCATCGCCAACATTCTCAACCTGCCGGTGCTCAAGTTCATCTTCAACAATGGCGGCCAGGTCATCGTCATCGCCGTGGTGATCTTGTTCCAGCCAGAGCTACGGAGGGCGCTGGACCAGATGGGCCGATTGGGGCGGCTTCGGCAGGGCCTTCTCGCGCCGGAGACGGCTCAGCTCAAGCGGAACGTCGACGAGGTGGTGCGAGCGGCGACTCGCCTGGCCGAGTCAGCGACCGGCGCCCTGATCGTCTTACAGGGAAACATCGGGCTCGAGGAGATCGCCGAGACGGGAGTCCGGATGGATGCCCTCCTCAGCGCCGAGACCCTGGTGACCATCTTCACCTACCGCTCTCCGCTCCATGACGGAGCCGCCCTGGTGCGGGCTGGTCGGGTGGTCGCCGCCGGCTGTGTGTTGCCTTTAGCGGAACAGACTGGTAGTCAAGGCCGGGTGGGAACCCGCCACCGGGCGGCCATGGGGCTCAGCCAGGCGACCGACGCCGCCGTGGTCATCGTGTCCGAGGAATCGGGTAGGGTGAGCCTAGCTCAGGGCGGCGAACTGCAGCGTGAGCTGGACGTGAACGCGCTGACCAACCGGCTGGGTGCCTTCTATCACTTGCCGCTTTACGAGCGCCACCGGCGCACACTTCGGCTTCGGGGGCGGGGATCGCGCGAACCCGCCCCGGCACATGGAGCTGATCGCCAATGATTCGTCGCCTCCCCCTCTTCATCACCCGTAATTTCCGGCTCAAGCTGGTTGCCGTGGTGGTGGCCTGTGGCATGTGGGTCGGTGTCGTCTACGCCAGCGATCCCCCCGCGATTCAGACCTACAACGTCCACGTGCAGCCGGGTACATCGCTGCGCGCCGGCTTGGTTCTGGCCAAGCCCATCGGCACCGTCGACGTGAAGATCGCTGGGGTGTCCAGCCATGTCCGGAGCTCTGAGGTTTCGAACCATCTCAGCGCTACCGCGGATCTGAGCCGCATCACCAAGCAGGGCGAGTACCAGGTGAGTGTCAGGGTGGATCTCAGCGACGGCAACGTGTGGATCTGGTCGGCACCAAAAACAGTCGAGGTATTGGTCGACAAGGAAACCACCCGGTCGATTCCCGTCCATCTGACCGTCAGCTCCGCCCCACCGGTCGGATTCACCTTCAATCAGGCCCAGAGCGTGGTCTCCCCTGCCAACGTGACCGTGTCTGGCCCAGACACGGTGCTGGCCAACATCCAGGCCGAGGCGATCGTCGACCTCTCCTCGATAAGGACATCGCTAGCGATTTCAGAGCCGGTCAAGCTGGTCAACGCCAATGGCCCGACGTCGGAGGTCACCGTGACCCCCTCCCTGGTCAGTGTCGCCGTGGCGATCGCCTCGGAGAACACCGAGGCGGAACTGCCGGTCATACCGACTTTCTCGGGCACTGGGCAGGCTCCGTCTGGTTACAAGGTGACTGGTATCCAGGTCGAGCCGCTGACAGTGATTGCGACCGGACCGGCATCCGTGGTTACGCTGCTCTCGTCGATAGCGACCCAGCCGATCGACCTCAGTCACGCCACTTCTAGCGAGACGGTCAACGTCCAGCTGGTGACTCCGGCCGGCACCAGCTTGTCGACGGGATCGATCAGCGTGGTCATCACCATCGCCCCGGTGGCCTCGGCCTCGCCAACGCCCTCGCCAACACCAACGCCGACTCCTTGAGCGTTAGGCAGTAACCTGACCAGGCTAGGGCCGTTGGAGGTGGCGGGGCAGGGATGAAGGGAGACTGATAAGCAACCCGTGTGTGGGATCATCGGCTACCTAGGTCAGCGGCCAGCCGCGCCAGTGCTGCTTGACAGCCTGAGGCGCCTCGAGTACCGCGGCTACGACTCGGCCGGAGTGGTGGTGGTGGCGGCCGACGGCACCGCGACCGCGCTCAAGGCACCGGGCAAAGTCGAGGTTCTGGTGGCGGAGACGGAGAAGACCGAACTGGCAGGCCGGGTGGGCATGGGCCACACGCGCTGGGCCACGCACGGGCGCCCCTCCTACGCCAACGCCCACCCGCACAGCGACTGCAGTGGTCGTTTCTTCGTTATCCACAACGGGATCATCGAGAACTTCGCCGCGCTCAGGGCGGAGCTCATCGGGGCCGGCCACGAGTTCAGCTCGGACACCGACAGTGAGGTGGTTCCGCACCTGATCGAGGAGTACTACGCCGGTGATCTGGTGGCTGCCACCCGCCAAGCCCTAGGCCGGCTGACCGGGGCCTATGCCGTGGTGGTCCTGAGTTCGACCGACCCGGACACGCTGATCGGGGCCAGGCTCAACGCCCCACTGGTCGTGGGCGTGGGCCGGGATGAGTGGTTCTTGAGCTCCGACCTGACCGCGATCATTCCGTATACCAAGCAGGCGCTGGTGTTGGGCGAGGGGGACATGGCCGTCCTCAGTCCGGTCGGACCGGTGATCAGCTCCATCGTCGACGGCACCGAGTCCGTCCCCCGGGTGGTCCGGGTGGACTGGGACGTGATCCAGGCGGAGCGCGGCGGCTTCACCAGCTTCATGGCCAAGGAGATCAACGAGCAACCGGCGGCGCTGGAGAACGCCCTGCGGGGCAGACTCCTGGGTGACGGTCGGGTGGAGTTCGTCGACTGGGCTCTGGACGACGCCGACCTGAAGTCGTTTCAGCGGGTCCAGATCATCGGCACCGGCACCGCCTACATCGCCGGGCTGCTGACCAAGTACGCGATCGAGGACCTGGCTCGGATTCCCGTCGCCGTCGATGTCGCCTCGGAGTGGCGTTACCGGCCGCAACCACCCGATGGCAAGACTCTGATGGTTGCCATCTCGCAGTCGGGGGAGACGGCCGACACCCTGGCGGCGGCGCGACTGTCCCGGTCCCAGGGCAGTCATCTGCTGGCCCTTACCAATGTGGTTGGAAGCACGCTCTCGCTGGAAGCCGACGCCGTGATCAACATGCACGCCGGCCCCGAGGTCTGCGTGGTGGCGACCAAGACTTTTGTCAACCAGTACGCCTCCGGCCTCTTGCTGGCGATGCGCCTGGCCCAAGCCCGGGGCACGGTGGCGGAGGCGGATCGCCGGGAGTTGGGTAGTGGACTTCGGGCGGTGCCCGGCATCCAGCGACAGATACTCGCCCTCGAGGAGAGCATCGCGCCTTTGGGCCAATGGTTGGCCGGATTCCAGTCAGCCATCTACGTGGGTCGCGGCTACAACTACCCCACCGCTCTGGAGGCGGCCTTGAAGTTGAAGGAGGTCTCCTATGTCCACGCCGAGGCCCACCCCGCTGGGGAGCTCAAGCATGGCCCGATCGCGCTCTTGGACGAGGGCATGCCGGTCGTCGCCTTCGCCACGGAGTCGATCACGCGGGAAAAGATTCGCAGCAATGTCCAGGAGTCAAAGGCTCGTCAGAGCCCAATTCTGGCCGTTGTCAGTGATGGCGACACCACCATGGACGGCGTCGCAGACCATCTCGTCCAGGTGCCCCGCCTGCCCGAGATGATCGCTCCTTTGGCAACCGCCTTGGTGGGGCAGCTACTCGCCTACCACGCCGCCCTGAGCAAGGGACTAGATGTCGACCGGCCCCGAAATCTAGCCAAGTCCGTCACTGTCGAGTGATCGAGCCCGGCCACCGGGGAGTGAACCCCCCTCTTGCCATCGGCGTCGATGTAAGTTCGGTAGATCGAGTTCGGGGCCTGGCCGAACGCCGGCCTGAGTTCCTCACCAAGTACTTCAGCGCCGAGGAAGCGGCGTACTGCCGGGACCGTCCCGAGCGACTGGCCGCGCGCTGGGCAGCCAAGGAGGCGGTGCGCAAGGTCTTCGGTGGCCTGGGCTGGAGGATCCCTCTCTACAGCCGGATTGCCGTGGTCAGACGCCCCGGCGGAGCGCCCGAGGTACTCGTCGACGGGGCACCGGTGGAAGGTCTGAGCATCAGCCTGACCCATGACGCCGGCCTCGGAATCGCCGTCGCCGCTCTCAGCCCCTTGGGGCGGCGGAGCGGATGGCTCTGGGGGCCGCTCCCGGCCGACCTGGAGATGCCGGAACGCACCGCCGACGGTAACAAGGGTACGTACGGAACCGTCGTCCTCATCGCCGGAAGCGCCGAATTCCCAGGGGCGGCGATTCTCAGCAGCCTGGGGGCACTACGGGGAGGTGCGGGCAAGGCCAAGGCACTGGTCACTGGTTCGGGGATGGTGGATGGCCCCGCTGAGCTGATCCGGGTGCCGGTCAGCACCGAAGGCCCGTCGCTGGACGCCGGAGCCGTTCGCCAAGCAGCCCCCGCCCTGGAGTCCGCTCAGGCTGTTGTGTGCGGGCCGGGTTTGGGCGAGTCGGAGGCCACCAGAGCCCTGCTCGACGAGCTCTTCCGGCTGGGGAACACTTCAAAATGGAGCCTCGTCCTCGACGCTGACGCTCTCAACGTGATCTCGCGATACGCCGATCTGAGGAGGATGATTCCCCGAGGAAGTGTGCTCACGCCCCATCCCTTGGAGGCGGCCCGTCTGGCCGGGACGGACGTTGCCGGAATCGAGACTGACCGGACCAAGTCAGCTCTCGACCTGGCGGCCCAGCTCAGGGCGATCGTGGTCTTGAAAGGCTCCAACACGGTGGTGGCTCAGCCAGACGGGACCCACTGGGTGGATGGCCACGCGACGGCCGCCCTGGCGAGCGGGGGAACGGGCGATGTTCTGGCAGGACTGATAGGTGCCATGGTGGCCCAGGGACTGGTGCCATACCAGGCAGCTCGAACTGCTGTGTTTCTGCACGGCGAAGCGGGGACGAGGCTGGGTTACCTGCGCGGAAGAGCCGGAATCCTTGCCAGCGAGGTGGCTGACGCCCTGGTCGAGACCCAAGAGGCGGTGCGCCGCCAGCAGGACTCGACTAGAGCCACAAGGGCTCCTGCAGGTTGAGCGAGAGCAGGCCGCCTGACCCTCCCTTCCGGTCTCCACGGCGTCCGACCTGGATCGAGATAGATCAGGACGCCCTGGGGCGCAATGTGAGGGCGATGGTCACCGCGCTTGCGGGCACTCCCCTGATGGCAGTGGTCAAGGCGGATGCCTACGGCCATGGCGCCGTGGGAGTTGCCCGGATCGCACTCCGCCATGGCGCCAGCTGGGTGGCGACGGCCACTGTGACCGAGGCTCTGGAGCTCCGGCACGATGGCATCGCGGCCCCGATTCTCGTGTTTGGCTATACCGCCCCAGAGCAGGTGGCGGCGGCCGTAGCGGGGCGCTTGGCGGTGACCGCATTCGACCGCGAGGTACTGGCCGCCCTGGACCGAGCCGGTGATGAGCAAGGCCGTCCCGGCATCGCTCACCTAAAGGTCGACAGCGGCATGAACCGGCTCGGGGTGTCATCGGAAGAATTTGCGGATTTCGTCCGAGGGGCCAGGGACTTCCCGCACGTTGAACTGGAGGGCTGCTACACGCACTTTCGTAAGGGCGCCGACCGGGCGGTCACCCTGGCCCAGCTGAAGCGCTTCGAAGCCGCGCTCGGGGCAGCCGAGGCGGTGGGACAGCACTTTCGGCTGCGCCATGCCGCCAACAGCGCCGCCTGGGTGACCGTACCGGAGTCCCGTCTTGACCTGGTCCGGTCTGGCATTGAGATGCTCGGCCTGCGCACTCCGGACGGTCGCCAACGGGAACCGGTCCTCAGCTTCCGGAGCACTGTGGCGCAGGTTCGTGAGGTTTCCGCCGGAGAGTACGTCGGGTACGGGGATGCCTTCCGGGCGGAGCGGCCGATGCGGATTGCCACCCTGCCGGTGGGTTACGGGGACGGTGTCCGTTGGGGTCCACGGAGTTGGGGGGCGGTGCTGATCGGCGGCCGCGAGCGCCCTCTGGTCGGGGACGTCTGCATGGACGTCAGCATGGTTGACGTCAGCCAGGCACCCCAGGTGTCGGCGGGCGACGTCGCCACTCTGATCGGCACTGACGGTGAAGCGCAGCTCAGCGCCGAGCTGGTGGCGCAACGACTCGGGACGATCAACTACGAGGTCACCACTTGCCTGCGGGACAGGGTTCCGCGGGAGTTTCTCACGGCCCTGCCTTGCGACGAGGCCGAATAGAATTGAGCCATGTCCCAGGCCTGGGTTGGGCCGAGCCAGTCTGAGGTCGGTCGGGCCCGACGAGCGCAGCTGCGCATCGCCAGGCTCTACTTCGTGACCGACGACGCAACTCCCGAGGAGAGCCTGCCTGCTCTCATTCGCGACGTCGTCGCAGGCGGGGTTGAGATGGTTCAGTTGCGCCGCAAAGGAGTTGACGTGGCGGAACTTGCTGAGCTGGCTCGGGGGTGCCGAACCATTTGCCATGACCAAGGTGCGCTCTTTTTGATCGATGATCACGTCGAGCTGGCAGCGGCGGTGGGGGCGGATGGGGTCCACATTGGCCAGACCGACCTTGGCCCGATAGAGGCTCGCGCCCAGCTGGGGGCGGACGCGCTGATCGGGTTGTCAACCCATTCCTCGGAGCAGGTGCTGCGGGCGGCTAACCAGCCAGTCGACTATCTCTCGGCAGGGCCTGTTCATGCCACCCCGACTAAGCCCGGGCGCCCGGCGGTTGGCTTTGAGCATGTCACCGCCGCCGCCATGCGATCCAATCTGCCCGTGGTGGCGATCGGAGGACTGGGTCGGGGAACTGCCGCGGCCGCGGTCTCCGCGGGTGCAGACATCGTCGCCGTGGTGCGGGCTCTCTCGCAGGCGCCAGACCCCAAGACCGTCGCCCAGGACCTAAAGGCAGAGTTGGAAGCAGCCAGGTCCTGGGTTCGTCTTCAGGTCAATGGGGAGGAGCGCAAGTGCCCTCCAGGTGCCTCAGTACTGGACTTCCTCGAGCGGGTGGGAGTGGCCCAGGATGGCATCGTGATCGAGCGCAACGGTGAGATCCTAAGGGCGGTGGATTTGGGCAAGACGGAGCTGACCAGCGGAGATGAACTCGAGCTGGTGCATCTGGTCGGAGGAGGCAAGGACGATGGCTGAGGACAAACTTCGACTGGGCGCTTTGGAGCTGACGTCGCGACTGATTCACGGAACCGGGAAGTTTCCCTCCTCCGGAGTGCTGGCTGCGGCAATCTCGGGGTCCGGCGCGGAGATGATCACCCTCGCCGTGCGCCGGCTGCACCTGGACGGTGACCATAAATCTGAGCTGGAGGCGCTCGATCTGGCTGCCTACACCGTGCTTCCCAATACCGCCGGTGCCACCACCGCCGCGGAAGCCGTGCGTCTGGCTCGACTGGCAAGGGCGGCCGGACTCTCGAACTTCATCAAGATCGAGGTGGTGGGAGACCCGATGACGCTCCTACCCGATCCGATCGCGACCCTGGACGCGACCCAAGAGTTGGTGGCCGACGGCTTCACGGTGATGCCTTACTGCAGCGATGACGTGTCCCTCTGCCTGCGGCTCGCCGCGGCCGGGGCGACTGCGGTCATGCCTGGAGCAGCCCCCATCGGATCCACCATGGGCGTTCTCAATCCGTTCAATATTCGAGCGATCATCGAGCGCTGCCCGGTGCCCACCATTGTCGACGCCGGCCTGGGCTCCCCTGGGGATGCCACCAGGGTCATGGAGTGGGGAGCGGCGGGAGTTTTGGTGAACACCGGGATCGCCTACGCCCGCGATCCAGCGGCCATGGCGGCTGCTTTCGCGGCCGCGGTCAGCGCGGGTCGATCAGCGTTTCTGGCCGGGTTGGCGGAGCATCGTCCCGCCGGCGGCTACGGCGCCAGCAGCCCCGAGGAGGGGGTTCCCGCGGCTCTCGTCCCGGCGATCCGCTGAGATCGGCCTGGGCGATCGCATCGCCAGCAAAACTGCGCGGTGCTGGCTGGGACGGAGACGATCCGGTCTCCAGCGTTGGTGAGGAAGGCCTGCTTGGCGACCTGATGCGGTTGGCGGGGACAGAGCACGGTCCCTT
>Ga0307373_10000727_pt1 | contig 63388 bp, 65 predicted proteins | sample OX2MG_FD_202534 | JGI IMG/M metagenome (GOLD analysis project Ga0307373, IMG submission 202534) | Soil microbial communities from Risofladan, Vaasa, Finland - OX-2 | ecosystem: Environmental > Terrestrial > Soil > Coastal area > Acid sulfate soil | place: Finland: Risofladan, Vaasa | collected... | reverse complement strand
GCGGTGCTGCTCTTTCAGCCCGTCTTTCGGTGTTGGGCCGGCCGCTGCCAGACCTGCCGGCAGCCCGTCGACCTCGACCGACTCCCACTCCACAGGCAAGATGAGTGAAGCTAACAAAGCAGTGCTAAACGACCGTCGCTGCCACGGCTTCCTCGCTCAGCAGCCAGCGCGTTCCGTAGGTCCGCATGTCCTCGATCAAGGGCACCAACGCCTCGCCCTTACCGGTCAGCGCGTACTCCACCCGCGGCGGAACCTCGGGGAAGGTGTGGCGCTCGACGATTCCCTCCTCTTCCAGCGCCCGCAGGCGCAGCGACAGGGTGCGGGGGCTGATCCCCTCCAGCGAGCGCTCCAGCTCGCAGAAGCGGCTGCTGCCAGCAGCGAGGTCACGGATCATTAGCAAGGTCCACTTGCCGCAGACCACTTCGGCTGTGCGGCAGACGGGACATCTGGAGTTGCTGAGAGCACTCATCGCGGAGGGAGACGTGATCGGAACGCCTCGCTTCAGCAAGTGTAGCGGCATAGCTTCACTTACTGAAGCATTGGATAAAGAGCGCTGTACTCAGGAATGACCAGCAACTACGGGTTCGACCTTCAGCACGTCGATCTTGTAGCGGACGCCGTCAGGGTAGACCAAGGTCTCCGCGAAGTTCGGTTCGAGTTCGAGCAGAGCGCAGCTGCCCGTCCCGGATATGCACTGACCTTCGCCGTAGACACCTTCGACCTTGGCCGAGACGAGGAAAAGAGGATTCTTGGTCTTCGGGTTGACGCCGATATAGGTGACCACCTGGGTTGCTTTGTTGGGCAGCGTTGCCGGCGGCTCGACCCGGTGTCTGGTCGTTTCACTTTGCTTCTTGGCCTTGCCCTGGCCTTCGCTCTGGGAGATCTTCACGTCGATCGCGAAGGTGAAGATGGTGAGCTTGCGGGTGGTGGGGCCCGTCGATGGGGGCACCGTCGGCGAGGAGCCCGAGGGGGCGTGGGTGGCGCTCCCGCCACCCCCTTCGGTCTTGGTCGTCGCCGTAGCACCGGTCGCGCCAGTCGCGGTCTTGCTCGTCGCGGTCTTGGTCTGCGCGGTATGCGCCGTGGCCATCTTTTCCGCTAACAGGGCGAATTTTTCGGCAAAGGGATCCTTGACCCGCAGGTAACCGAGTCGCTTGCGCGGCTGGCGCAAACCGGGGTTGGACTGAACTACCTTTAGCCGCGAACCGCCGGTAGCAGCCACCGCAACCGGGGCCCGTAGCGGGAGCACCGGGCTGGGGGACGCAGGCCCCGACCTCGAGAGTAGAAACGGGACCGCAACAATCGCCACTCCGACCAGGGCGAGCAGGGGGAGAAGGCGCCGATCGCGGAGGTCATAGAAGAGATCTTGCAGCGCGGGTGGAAACTTCAGCTCGGGTGCCTTGAGCCGCTTCACGGAGCCCCTCCAGTGGTGGTCGAGGTCGGGGTCGCGGTGCTCGGGCTGGGCGCGGCGGGGGTTGCGCCGGCCGTGATCCCCTGGCTCGCTGGCGTCAGGTAGGTGGTAACTGAGAAGACAGCTTCCAGGCTCGGTTTCAGGACCGGTCGAGCGGACTTTTCGGGCGTCAGCGAGAAGCCGTCGATCGTGACCAGGCGGCCGTTGACCGCGACGCGAGATGACCTCTCGGTCCTGACCAATGCATCGAGGCCGTGGATGAAGTCAGCGATGTGGAGGAACTTGCCGTTGAAGGTCAGCGTGTAGGGCATCACGTCGAGCCCGGCCGGACCGATCGTCGCCCCCAGTGGCAGCGTCGCGGCTGTCGCCTCAGTCGGCGCGGCCGGCGCCGGCGAGGCGGTGGAAGCCGGGCCGGATTTCGAGGCAGAAGAAGACGAGGAGGAAGAGGAAGATGTGGGCGCTTCCGAGGTCGATGGACTCGATGCAGCTGGCGACGGAGCCGGTGTCGACGCGCCGGAGTTATTCAGTTGGAGTTCCTGAAAGCGGACGCCCGAGCGAGCGGCAATTCCGTCGAATTGGACCAGCAGAGAGGCGGTTTCGCTTTCGGCCGGAACGGCGCCGCCCAGCACGACGAGCTGTCCGTAGTTGGCTGGGAACTCGCGGCGCGCCGCCAGATCGGTGGCGAGTTCTTGGCGGTTCTTGACCAACGAAGACTTTAGGTTTGTGGCCTTCGTCGCCAGTTCGCCCCCCTGCTGGCGCTTCGGGCCAAGCGCCAGCACCCAGAAGGCGGCGGCCAGCACGGCGACCACGAGCATCGCGCCTATCACCCTTCCAGACGAGCTCATCGCTAGCCTCCGCCTTCCGAGGAGCCTGAACTGGAGGTCTTCGTCGAGGATCCCGAGGCCGTCGTCGAGGATCCCGAGGCCGTCGTCGGGGCCGCCGCCGTTGAGGGGCTGCTTTCTTCACTCACGACCGGCGCCCCATCGAAGGCGACGACCATCTTGAACTGGGCAACGAACTCGAGCGGGGGGCACTGATTCGCTCCGCCACCTGAGCCAGAGGAGGCGGCCGCCCCGGATTCACCCCGTTTGGGGAGAGCCGAGGTTTCCACGCCGACCCGGGTCACGCCGTCGATGCCCTTGAGCACGGTCAGGAACCTGGCGACCCCGCGCTGGCCGATGGTGCAGCCTTCCATTTCGATCGCCGGCCCGGCGATCGAGGCGCGCAGCCCCGAGCCCGAGCCCGAGCTCGCCGAACCTGAGGACACCTTGGGAGAATCGGTCGCGTTAAGTTTGGTCAGCTGGACGTACTCGGGGAGCACCCGCGAGAGTTCGCGCATCACCCTTTCCCAGTCAAAGCGGCTGTTTGCAAGGCTGGTCACGGTCGCGATTCGCTCTTCGCGCAGGGTTCGGAACTGCCCGTAGGCGACGAGCCGTCGGGTGCTGGCCCGCACCGTCGCGTCTTCGCGCTGGAGCTGGGCGATTTCGGTCTTGCGTTCGGCCACCTGGTTGCCGGTCAGGACCAACGCCGTAACCCCGGCGAGGGCGGCGATCAGCGCCCCGACCACGATGTAGACGAGTGGGCCACTGCGCATCGGGCCGTTCGCCTCGCGGCGCTGCTCGGGCGGGATCAGGTTGACCGGACGCATCTATTGCTCCAGCGCCAGTCCGTAGGGAAGCGTGAGGCGAGCCGCCGAGAGCTCGTCATAGCCCGCCAGCGCGCTTGGCCTGACCGAGGCGATCGACAAGCCGAAGCTGCTTTCCATGCGCTGGGGAAGGCCGGGAATCGCGCTGCCGGGGCCGCAGAGCACCACCCGGGTGACCGGCACGGCACCTTCCTGGGCGCCGTAGTAATCGAGCGAGAGGCGCAGCTCGTCTACCAGGGTGGTGACGCCCTCCTCCAGCGCTCGCCTCGCCTGGCCGACGAGCTCGGGGTCGCCCTCGATGTCCTCAATCGGACGCTCGAGCCCGACGTGTGTGAGCCAGCCGCTGGCGTGCTCCAGGGTCAGGTCTTGCCCGGAGGCCAGACGGGCCGCGATCGCTTCCAGTCCGGCGTTGGAGACTCGGGTAAAGAGGCAGGCCCTGCCCCGCGCCACCGCCAGGTTGGCGACGTCACCGACGTTGCAGTAAAGGACCGCCTCGCCGCCGGGCAACTCTGCGGACTCCCCCGCCATCTCGGCTGTCTCACCGGCTAGGGCGCGAAGCATCCCGAAGGCCGATAGGTCGAGCCCGAGCGGACGCAGGCCGGCGCGCCGGATCGGCTCCAAAAGAGAGGCGACCATGTCGCGACGAGCCGCCACTACGACCACATCGACCTGTGGCGGTCGACCCTCTTGGGCGGGTACACCGCCCACCACCTGGTGCTCTATCACCGCCTCCTCGAGTGCCATCGGCATCTGCTCTTGCACCTGGAAACGCACCGCGGCATCCATCTCCTTGGGGTTCTCGATCGCCGGCAACCGCACCGTGCGCACGACGACTCGCTGGTTGCCGACCCCAAGCCGCACCTGCTTTGAGAGCCCGTGCTTGGCGAACGCCGCCTTCAGCGCCTCAGCCAGAGCCGCGGCGTCGCCAACCTCGCCCTCACGGAAGGCACCGGCCGCCAGCGGCTCGATCACGGCAGCTCTCACCTGAACCGAGCCGTTGGCAACGACTTCGGCTGCGGCGATGCTGCCCGCCTCGATGTCGAGACCGACGACCGCGCTTGGCTTCTTTTGCTTGGTCAGTTGCATGAAAGTGTTTTTTTGGGGGAAAGGCGCGGGACTCGGCGAGCCGTTTCCGCTACCTCGCCTGTCTGATCGACAGAAGGGCCACAGAACTTTCGTCCCCCAGGTACTCAAAACTAGGAAAAGGTTCCGAGGTACCAGCTGATCATCTGGGCGCCGAAGAGCAGCCCAACGACTCCGCCCAGCGCCAGGAAGGGACCGAATGGGATCGCCCGCTTGCGCGCGCCGGCCCCATCGCGGGCGATCATCACCAGGCCAACCAGCGAGCCAGCGAGTAGCGCGACAAGGATCGCCGGAGCGACGCTTCGCCCGAGGAAGAGGCCCATCACGGCCGCCAGCTTCACGTCTCCCAAGCCCATCCCACCCGGGTAGGCGAGCGCGACGACGAAGAGCAGACCGCCTGCCGCGGCGGCGGCTAACGCCCGCTCGGGCAGGCTGCCCGGGTCACCGACGGCGGTGATTATGAGCCCCGCCCCCGCTGCGACAAGGAGAATCCGGTTGGGGATGATCCGCCGCTCCAGGTCGGTCAGCGTGACGGCGACCAATAGGGTGACGAAGACCAGGCCCAGTGCGATCGCGGTCGGTTTGCCCCAGAGAACCAGGACGCTGGCGCCGTAGAGCAGACCAAGCCCCACCTCGGCCGACGGGTAGCGGCCAGAGATCGGCTTCCCGCAGCAGCGGCCTCGCCCCCCCAGTATCAGCCAGGAGAGAACCGGGACGTTGTCGTAGGCGGCGACCTGAACCCCGCAGGAGGGGCAGCGCGAGCGCGGCGCGACGATGGATTCCCCCCGCGGCACGCGGTGCGCGACCACGGTCACGAAGCTGCCGGCGATCAGGCCCCCAAGGAGAGCGAGCGCTGCGACGGCACCCACTCTATTCTCTTTCCAGCGGGGTGGAGGTGTCGAGCTCGATCCGGGTCTTGTATTCGAAGTTGTCGTAGAGGATTGGAATTGCGTCTTCGCCGGTTTCACTTGCCACGCTGAGCGCCATGCCCAGCCGATCACCGGCGGGGATCTTCGTTTCTGAGCTAAGGGCCATCGTCACGATCTCTTCGGTCCACTTCCCCTGGGGCCAGTACCCGCTCCCTCCCGGGGTGAATGTCCAGTAGAAGAACCCGGCGGTGCTTTTCAACATTTTGTCTTCGGCGGTCGGCGGATTTCCGGTTTCGTGGCGGTCGAAGAGGTAGATGCAGACCTTCCCCCGGTAGAGATTGTCGCTCAACGCCCGCGTGTAGAAGTCAAATGTCACATTGCCGAACATCTTGAATTCCGAGGGCATCGGATCGGTAACCCAGCGGTGGGTCTTCCATTGCGGTTCGGATTCGCTGGTCTGGGTGTAGCTGCAGCCGCTTGCGGCATCGCGTCGTAGCTGGATGCCCTTGGCGGTTGCGGGAAGCGGTGAACCCGAATAGTCACTCGAGTAGTCATAGAGCGGCAAGCTTGGGTTTTCGGGTTCGGAATCGGGAGGCGGCCCGAGCAGCAGCGCGTCGGGCGCCCCGGCTATCGTGCCCGTATGTGGGCCGCTCGCGCAGGTGCCGAGCGTGTTGTGCAGCGGGTTGTTTGCTTCGATTTCCTTATGCACGGTGGTACCGCTTTCGGCACACGGGGTGTTGGTCAGGTAGAACTGCTGCGGCGAGGTGACTTCGCCGCCCGGCCCCGGCGCGGGGTTGCTCTTTTCGCTCTTTTCCGGGTTGATGAAATCCGACTGGACTTCGACGTAGCCCCCTTCACCCGACTGATCCCCGGGGGTTTCGATCTTCACCGCGACGACGATCTGTTTGTAGTCCTGTTCGCCCGGGCAGATTTCCGGCGGGCAGCTCGCGTCGTTGCGCCAGACGATATAGCGGTAGACGTGTCCCATTACCGCACCGCTTTCAAAGGCCGTCGGGCCGGGAGTGACCGTGCCGCCTTTGATTTCTCCGCCACCGTAGACACTGCCACCGTTGATCACCATGTTGGCGTAGTTACTCGGGGGTTCCCTGGTCAAGGCGAAGGTCGCGTTGCTTACCCGATAATTGGGGTTGTGGGTGTGGGTGGAGCTCGGCGGCGCCGCGGTCATCGCCAGCTTTTCTTCGGGCAGGCTGCGCAGCAGCTCCATTTCCTGCTGCGCCCGGTCGAGGGCGATCTGAGTTGCCTTCGCCCGCTGGGCGTTGACGGTGGCCGAGCTCAGGGTGCTGTAGGTCGCCAGGGCGCCCAGCACGAGCACGATGGCCGCGATCAGGACTTCGATCATCGAGAATCCCTCCTCGGCTGCGATTGCGCGCTTCATTCTCAGTCCCCCAGGGTCAGGCCGCTCAGGGCGGCGCCGTCGGAGATGGTCAGGGTGCCTCCGCTGGTGCCGGTGCCAGCTAGCGAGAGGGAGACGCCGACGTAGGTCGGGTTCGCCATGCTGGGCGAGTAGCTGAACACGCTGCTGGCGTTGGAGATGCCGGTGAGGATCCTTTCCGCTGTCCCGGTGTTGACCCCGGGAGCGGCTTCAAGGCGGGTGCACGTTACTTCGGCGCAGCTGTATGTCACCTCGCAGGGGATTGATTCGGCGCTGCTCGAGAGCATCGTCGCCGCACCGCAGCTGGTGTGGCGCTCATAGGTCTCAAAGGACACCTGCGAGGTGCTGGGGCTGCCGTAGACCTTGAAGCCCTGGCGCAATTCCCGCGTCATTCGCTCCAACACAGTGCGAGCGCTCTGTACCTTCGCCGCCGCCTGGCTGACCCTCGGCTCGGCCCGCAGGGCCCCGATCAGCACCGTTCCAATGCCGCCTAGCAAGATGATGCTCATCACCGAGGCGATCAGCAGCTCGATCAGCGTGAACCCCCCCTCACCGCCTGCTCGCAAGCGACGCAGCCGGGGCCTGGCATGCAGCGCCCTGCTCATCGAGGCACCACCTTGAAGTGCCGCTTCACAGGTCGCAGCTCCCAGATGCCGGAGTTGACGCCCTTTACCTCAAAGAGGTGGCGGCCCCGCCGTAGCCTTTTTGTCCGCTGCGGCGATCGGCAGCGCTTCCAGCGGGAGTGGTCGAGCTTGCAGACGAAGGCGGTGCCCGACTGACCGCTGGCATCGATGAATCCGAAAACCGGCCGGCGAAGCCGGGTCTTGGTGCCGGGTGCAAAGGTGATCCGGGTCTGCGGTGCGACCGGACCGCGCGGGGTTGGAGGGGTTGGAGGCTTGGGGACCGGAGGCAATCCCGAGCCGCCAGCGCCGCCGCCCGACCCGCCTCCAGTGCCCCCGCCTTCGCTTGGACCCCCGCCGCCGCCGTTGGATTCAGCCGCCTGGCGATAGGTGAGCGGTTCTGAGCAGGACGACGTATCGCCACTTGAGTCGGTAGCGGTCGCACGAAAGCTCGTCGTCGAACCTGCGGCCACGGGCACCTCGATGCCGACACCCAGCTGCGCGGCGGTTCCGGTAGCGACCGGGACGCCCGAGCAATCGGGCGTTGAGTAGACCTTGATCGAGGAATTCGCTTCCGCCTCTCCGATCAGCGAGGGCGTCGTGGAGGCAGCGGGAGAGGCGGGGTCGGTAGCGGTCAGAATCGGCGTCGGCGGGCCCAGGGGCAAAGAGTTTCCAACTGAGATCAGGCGCGTCGTCCATTCTGGCTGTCCGCCGATTTCTTCATCCGCTCGTTCATAGATCTCCGGTTCGGAGCCGAGGTCTTCGGCCGTCAGTCGCTTTGCGCTGGTAAAGAAGACGTGGGTGCCGTCTTCGGAAGCTCCGTCAAAGCTGGCGTCGCACCCCTTTTCCCCCGTGAGAGGGCAGGTGCCCGCAGGGGTCTCGAGCGTCGTCGTTTCATTGGTCAGGTTGCGCATGTAGATGTCGGTGGATTCGTCGGTGTCGAGCGGCGAGAGCGATTCCTTCGTGCTGAAGAAGACCTTTGTCCCGTCGGGGGTGGCGCCCGCGAATCTCGCTGGGTCTGGGCCGTTGCCGCAGCCGGGCGCGCAGGATGATTCGCCCTGGGAGACGAGGATCGTTTCTTCGCTAACCAGGTCTCGCATATACACATCGGTTGCTTCGTTGGTGTCTTGGGGCGAGAGGCTTTCGTCGGTTTCGAAGAAGACCTTGGTGCCGTCGGCGGAGGCGCCGCGGTAGGTGGCGGGGAGAGGGCCGTTGCCGCAACCAGGTGCGCAGGTTGGTTGGCCCTGGGAGACGAGGATCGTTTCGTTGGTTTCCAGGTTGCGCATGTAGATGTCAACGGATTTGTCGGTGTCTTTGGGCGAGAGGCTTTCGTCGGTCTGGAAGAAGACCTTGGTCCCGTCGGCGGAGGCGCCGAGGTAGGTGGCGGGGTGAGGGCCGTTGCCGCAAGTGGGTGCGCAGGAAGCCTGGCCCTGGGAGACGAGCGTCGTCGTGCCCCCCGACCAGGCATATACATCTGTGGATTCATCGGTGTCTTGTGGCGAGATCTGTTCGTCGGTCTGGAAGTAGACGTGCGAGCCGTCGGGCGAAGCCCCGCGGTAGACCGCCACGCATTCGGTTTCAGGGTCAGCGATACCGGCGGGGCAGGTTCCGCCGCCCGAGACAAGCGTCGTGGTCGGCGGGTTGCTCGCCAGGTTGCGCTCATAGATATTGGTCAGTTTGTTCGTTGGGGCAGCCGAGAGCTGTTCTTCGGTGGAGAAGAAGACCTTGTCGCCGTTTTCCGAAGCGCCATCGAAGCTGGCGTTGTGGGAACCGTTGCCGCAACCCGGCTGACAGGAGGATTCGCCCTGGGAGACGAGCGTCGTCGTTTCATTGGTCAGGTTGCGCATGTAGACGTCATAGGCGCCGTCGGTGTCCTGCGGGGAGAGCTGTTCGTTGGTGACGAAGAAGACCTTGGTCCCGTCGGCGGAGGCACCGACGAATTTCGCTGGGTCTGGACCGTTGCCGCAGCCCGACGCCTGGCAGGATGATTCGCCCTGGGAGACGAGGATCGTTTCGTTGGTTTTCAGGTTGCGCATGTAGATGTCTTCGCTGTGGTCGGTGTCGCCTGGGACCAGTGACTCCGCGGTCGAGAAGAAGACCTTGGTCCCGTCGGCGGAGGCGCCGTCATAGGTCACGTCGTAGGCGGCGTTTCCTCCGGTCGGCCCGGTTGAGAGCTCGCGCGTGACGTAGCGTTCGATCCCCGGTTCTCGGTCGTAGGTGCGGTCATAGAGATCGATTCGCCGGTCGGTGTCGCCGGGGACCAGCTGCTGGGCGGTGGTGAAGAAGACGACCTTGCCATCGGCCGAGGAGCCGGCGTAGGCGGGGGGGGCGAATTCGGCGGCATCTGCCGCGGGGGCGAGGGAAACCGCAAGAAGAAGGGGAAGAGCGAGGCCGGCGTAGCGCATCAGACGCCGGATGCCGGAACCTGCAGAAGGCGTTATGAGCGTGGCGAGAGCCATCGTTTCCTCTATCGGCCGAGATCGGCGATTCGTTTAGCTCCGGCGGGTGCATTAGCCGAATGCGCGAGGGGCGGGCCAAATGGCCCGCCCCTCGGCAAACGCTCACGCTTGGCTAGGCCAAGGTGATCAGGCGGCGATTAGCCGTTGCCCCAGGTATTGGTCGAGGGACAACCACCACGGTTTTCCGGGTTTTTGGCAGTACAAGGGAATTTCAAATTGCCGTTTTCTTCCCTTTCCACGCCGAATGTGTCTTCGGTCGTTGCAGCGGTAACCGTGATTGTGTATTTCTTTGCTGCTGGTACGACCGCGAGGCCGCCTTCTTTTGCGGGAATGGTCGGCTCGACAGCATGCAGAGCTTCCTGAGTGCACGCCGCGTACGAACCGTTGTTTTCGGTCGCACACGTCTCCATCGCCGTCTCGGCCGAGTTGGCGGTGGCCTTGGCGTTCGCGTCGTTCGCCTTTGCTCTTTGGTTAAAGAAGGCGGGCAGCGCAATCGCAGCCAGGATTCCGAGAATGAGCATCACAACGAGCAGCTCGATCAGCGTGAAGCCGGCCTCGCTGTCGCCGTTTAGCCGGGCTCCAACCTTCGCCCGGAGATTCTGGAGAAACATAGGTACCTCCTATGGACCTATCGTTTTCGCCAGAGCCCCGTCGCGTAAAGCCACGTGGTGTCTGTTGACCCCGGTGGTTACCCGGCGAGTTCCCAAGTGGGAGCCCAGCGGGAATCGCGCCCCCGCCCTGCGGCGGGTTTGCCTTTTGCACCGAGACGCTGGCAGATTCATCACATGCACTTGATCGGCTCCCCGCTGCTTATCTTTAGCGGTTCGCTGCAGATTTCAAAAGAGACCAACTTTTCGCATTCCAAGGCCAAGAACTTGCAGTGACAGTTACAGAAAATTACGGATGGCAGAATCCCAACACCCCCCCTGCCCATACGAACGTCCACCCCCCTGTGAACAGCCCCAAAGTCCAATCGACCTGCTCGTGGCAGGAGCCACCCGATAACGCCCTGCATCCGGCTTGCTGAACCTGCAATCGAAGTGATGAGGTCAGATGCCCAGCTTGCATGATCAGCCTTGGGGCAGACCCCACCCCCACTGTAACGTCACGCCGATATAGGCAGGTGCACGGTTGTCTCCGCTTTGCGCCTGGACCCCGCGGGTCAGCGGATCTTTTCGTAAATGCTGAACAGCGGCAGGTACATCGAGATCACGATGAAACCGACCATGCCGCCGACGAAGACAATCATCAGCGGCTCTATCAGGGCGGTCAGGGCCTTCACCTTGGCGTCCACCTCATCCTCGTAGAAGTCGGCGATCTTGCTCAACATGTGTTCAAGTTGCCCGGTTTCCTCCCCGACCGCGATCATGTGGCCGATCATCGCGGGGAAGATCGGGGCCCCCTGGATCGGCCCGGCCAGGGAGCCGCCCCGCTTGACCGAGGCGTAGACCTCCTCCATCGCGTGCTCGACCACGACGTTGCCGGCCGTATCCCCGGTCAGCTTGATCGCCTGCAACATCGGCACGCCCGAGGCGACCGCGCCGGAGAAGGTGCGGGCCCAGCGCGCCAGGGCCACCTTCTGGACCACATCGCCAATTTTGAACGGGATGTGCAGCGTGAACCGGCCCCAGATCTCCTTGCCGCGCTCGGTCCCCTTCCAGCGAAGGAAGGCAAAGAGGAGGATGGCGAAACCGGGCAGCAGGAAGTACCAGGAGCCGGTCAGCAGGTTGGAGACATCGACGCAGATCTGGGTCGGGGCCGGCAGCCCCGAGGCTTCGCCGGGGTTTTCTTTGGCGAGTTCTTGGAAGATCTTGACGAAGACCGGGATGACGATTACGACGACCGCGATCAGCACGATCGCCGCGAAGCTGAAGATCAGCAGCGGATAGATCAGCGCCGATTTGACCTGGCGGCGCAACGAGTCGGCTTTTTCGACCTGGAAGGCGATCCGGTCCAGAACGTCTTCCAGGCGCCCTGACTGCTCGCCGGAGCGGATCATCGCCCGGAAGAGGCGGTCGAAGACCTTCGGGTAGCGCTCCATCGCCTGCTCCAGCGAGCTGCCGGCCTCGACGTCGGCCCGAATCCCAGCGACCGCCTCGCGGATCTGGTCATCCTGGGTCTGATCTTCGAGGGTCTGCAGGGTTCGCAGCATCGGCATCCCTGCCGCCACGAGGGTCGCGAACTGGCGCGAGAAGACCGCCAGCTCCCGCATGTCGACCGTCTGCCAGCGTCGCAGCAGGTTCTCGATCTTCAGCGGCTCGCTCTTCTCCGTCACGTCGAGGACGATCAGCCCGCGCTGGCGCAAGGTCTCAGAGACCTGGGCCTTGGACTCTGCTTCAAGCTCCCCCGAGGAGGCGCTCCCGGCCACGTCCATCGCCCGAAAGGTGAAGGTGCTGGCGCCCGCCATCGCCTAGGCCCCCCCGGCGTAGACCGGCGGTGCCGGCCGCGACGCGCTCTGGCCCGCGATGCCGCTGCCTGGCATCTGGGCGCCACCCCCGTCCAGCAGCCGTTTCAGCTCCTCGGGAACCGAAGCGCGCTGTTCGGCCAGGCTGCGGGTGATCTTCCCCGAGCGCGCCAGCCGAGCCAGATCGGAGTCCATCGTCTGCATCCCGACCGCGCCGGAGGTCTGCACCGCCGCATATATCTGATGGGTCTTGGCCTCGCGGATCAGATTGCGGATCGCCGGCGTCGGGATCAGCACCTCACAGGCGACCACACGCCCCATCCCATCGGCGGTCGGCAGCAGCTGCTGGGTGACGATCCCCTGCAGGGCGATCGAGAGCTGGGTGCGCACCTGACCTTGCTGCTGAGGAGGGAAGACATCGATGATCCTGTCCACCGTCTGGGCGGTGGATTGGGTGTGCAGGGTGGCGAACACGAGGTGCCCTGTCTCGGCCGCGGTCAGGGCGGTGGAGATCGTCTCCAGGTCGCGCATCTCACCGACCAAGATCACGTCGGGGTCCTCGCGCAGCGCTGCGCGCAGACCGAGGGCGAAATCCGGCGCGTCGGAGCCGACCTCGCGCTGGTTGACGATCGAGCGTTTGTGGTGATGCAGGAACTCGATCGGATCCTCGATCGTGAGGATGTGGTCCTGGTGCTCGGAGTTGATCACGTCGATCATTGCCGCCAGCGTCGTCGACTTGCCTGACCCGGTGGGCCCGGTGACCAGCACGAAGCCGCGTGGTTTGCTGGTCAGCTCGCGCAGGATCTGGGGTACCCCGAGCCGGTCGAGCGCGGGGATCTCTTGCGGCACCAACCGGAAGGCGGCGCTCACCGATCCGCGCTGCATGAAACAGTTAACGCGGAAGCGGGCGACGCCGGGTATCGCGTAGGCGAAGTCCAGCTGCTGGTTGTTCTCAAAGCGTTTGCGCTGCTCGTCATTGAGGATGCTGTAGACGACCTCGCGGGTCTGCTGGGCGCCCAGCTCCGGGAAGCCCTCCATCGCCACGATCTTCCCCTTGTCGCGGATCGCCGGCGGGAAGCCGGCGGTCAGGTGGACGTCGGAGGCCCTGGCCTCGATCATGCGGCGGAGAACCTCTGAGAAATCGAAGTCCATGTGGTTAGATCGTCTCCCCGGCCGAATTCCTCGATACCCGAAAACGTGGACGGCCTCGCTCAGGCGGTGACACGGAGCACCTCTTCGAGGCTCGTCATCCCCGCGCGCACCTTGTTCACGCCGTCCTCGCGCAGGGTGAGCATCCCCTCCACCCGGGCGACCGCGGCGACTTCGGCCTCTGCCGCCCGATTGACCGTCAGGTCCTTGATTTTCTCGCTCATCGTCATCACCGAGAAGACTCCGACCCGCCCGCGGTAGCCGCTCTGGTTGCAGCGGCCACAGCCGACCGGCTCATAGGCCTCGAGCTCTGCCCCGATGCGAAGACCGGCGCCGGCCAGCGCATCCGGCGGCAGCACCGTGCGTCGCTTGCAGTGGGTGCACAGCTTGCGGGCCAGGCGTTGGGCCACGACGCAGTCAAGCGAGGATGCGGTGAGGAAGGACTCGATTCCCATCTCGGCAAGGCGGGTCACCGCACCCGGGGCATCGTTGGTGTGGAGGGTGGAGAGCATCATGTGCCCGGTCAGCGAGGCCTCAATCGCGATCCGGGCGGTCTCCCCGTCGCGGATCTCTCCCACCATCACGACGTCGGGGTCGGCGCGCAGGACCGAGCGCAGTCCGGCGGCAAAGTCAAGTCCGGCTTTGCGGTTGACGTTTATCTGGTTGACGCCGTCCAACCGGTACTCCACCGGATCCTCGATCGTGATGATCTTGGTCTCGATTTTGTTCAGCGCCCGGATTGCGGCATAGAGGGTGGTCGACTTTCCCGAGCCGGTCGGCCCGGTCACCAGCACTGCCCCGTAGGCTCGCTGGAAGGCTTCCTCGAAACGCATCCGAGCGGGGCCATCCATTCCCAGGTCATCGAGCGAGCGCTGGGCGTTCTCTTTGTCGAGGATGCGGATCGTCGCCGCCTCTCCGCGCTGGGTCGGCAGGGTGGTCACCCGCAGGTCGATCCGGCGATCCTCGACCATGACGCTCACCCGCCCGTCCTGCGGTATCCGTTTCTCGGCGATGTCGAGGTCGCTCATGATCTTGACCCGCGAGACGATTGCGTTGACCATTCGTTTTGGCACGTGCGCCGCCTCATGCAGCACCCCGTCGATGCGAAAGCGAACCCGCATATCTTCCTCGCCCGGCTCGAAGTGGATGTCCGAAGCGCCCTCGCCCACCGCCTGGCCGAGGATGCTGTAGACGACTTTGATCACCGGCGCGTCCTCCGCGCTGGCCTGCAGCTCGCCCAGCTCACTCGGCTCATCACCAACCTGTTCACTGCCCTCTGTGACCGCCTCGCTGACCGAGCTCTGCAATGTGTTGAGGCGGCCGATCAGGGCGTCGATGTCCTCCCCGGTGACGACCGCGACGCGGCAATCGAGCGACGTTGCCAACTGGATGTCATCGACGGCGAGGACATTGGTCGGGTCGGCCATCGCGACCAGCAGGGTCCCGGGGTCCACGAACCCGACCGGCAGAGCCCTGAAGCGACGCGCGGTGGCGACCGAGACGAGGTTGGCGGCAGCCATGTCGACCGCATAGGTGGAGAGGTCGAGGTGGTCGAGGCCGTAGCGCTCGGCAAGCGCCCGGGAGAGCTGATCGGCGCTGATCGCACCCTGCTCGAGCAGCAGGGCCTCGGGGGGAGAGCCGGCGGTTCGAGCATCCTCGATCGCCTGCCTGGCGCGCTCGCGAGGAACGTAGCCGAGTTCGATCAGGACGTCGGTGAGGAATCCGCTGGAGTGGCTGCGGGTGAGCGGGGGCGTCAGGCCCGGCGTGGCTGTGGTTGGATCGGGTCCCGAGGTGGTCAAATCGCCGGAATCCGGGACCGGCCGCAGGTGACCTTGGGAGTCTGTGGGACACATGCGCTCAGGGGTGGTAAGCGAGCGTGTGACCTCGGTAGCGGGCATCGGTGACCGCCTGGATGATGCTCTGCTTGGTCTGGACCCCGTAGCTGACCGAGGCGGTCGGGGTGCCGTGGTCCAGGCGCTTGGGTCGAACAACGATCAGCGCCGGCACGCTTTCCAGCTTGACTCCCTGGGTGACGGCCGCGTAGCGGGAGACCCGGGCGGCGGGGACAATGAACATCGAGACGCCGCTTCGCAGGCGGCGGGCGAGTGAGGCTTCAATCTTTGTGACTCGATCGACGATCCCGCCCTTCTTCACGATCAGCAGCACCACGGTTAGGTTGGCGGCAAAGGCGGCGCTCAACCGGCGCGGCAGCGGCGGCGCCGGGGCTTGGGAGAGGCCGGCGACCGAACTCGGGGTGGAGGGCGCGCCACCTGAAGGCGAGATCGCCGTCGTCACGGCGACACTGGCCGAACCGGTCGGGGTGGTGGCGCTCGCCGAGCTCGTCGCCGTCTTGCTCGATTGGCCCCCTTCGCTTTCGCCACCCCCCATCGAGGAGAGAGCGAGAAAGCCTCCGCCGAGCAGCAGCACGCCGACCAGCGCGATCTGGGCGATAGGGTTGCTGTTCAGTTTCTCTCTCATGGATCGCCTCTATCCTCGACAATCTGGCGCCCAAGCTTGAGCGCTGGGCCGGGTGGCTCGAGAGCAAACGGAGCCCCTCGGGCGCTCAGCAGCCCGCGCTTGGCGGCGAGGTCGCGGCGCCGCCCTGGCACTCGACATAGGACTGGCGCGAGTAGAGGGTCGAGCCCCCGATTTCGGGAGGTTTGAAGCCGGAGGCCTGTTGGATCGTGCCGTTGCCTTCGACCGTTACCGTTTTGCCCGCCACCGCGCCTTCGAGGCTGGAGTTACTGCCGTTGCCGGCCAGTCTGATCTGGGTGTCGGGGCCGTAGATCACCATCTCGTTGTCAGCCTTGCCTTCGATATTGACCTTCGTGATAACCGTCGAGGAACCGAGGAGGTAGAAGCCGGGCACTTCGAACTCGTTTTCGGATGGAACGTAGCTGCTGGAATAGATCCTGGCCTGCCCGGTGAGGCTGATCTGGGTGAATTCACCCGATGTGTGTCCGCATTCTTCCGGGGTCCTGAAGAAGAGCCTGACCTGGGCGCCCTTGGCCATGATCAGTTCCCCATGGCCCGCCAAAACGAGGCTGCAGAGCCAGTAGTTACTGCCGCCCAGCGTCAGGGTCCCGGTTGGTTCGAGCACCTCGGTATTGGGGTTCCACGGATTGGTGCTCGACCAGGTTTCGGAGTAGGTGTCTGATTCACATCCTGCGGGTTCTTTAACAGGCGTCTTCTTTGTGCAGAGCGCGAGGCGGTAATCGGAGTTTTCGCTCGCGATGTTGGGCGGCATGAAGCTGCTGACCGGCGGAAGTGTGGATTCCCCTTCGGTTACCGAATAGCCCGCGCACTGCTTGGCATGATTTTCCTTCCCCACGCCGTGGCGGATGTTGCCGCAAACTTCCGCGTTGCTGCCGTTTTGGTTTACGTTTCCATTGGTTCCGATCCCGACCTTGATCGTGGCGTTTCCGCCGATCTTGATTTCTTCCTTACCGATGACCCCTTCGGTAGCAAAGATGCCGCCTTTGCTGCTCGGTTTCAGTAGGATCTCGATCCGGCGGCTGACACCGGCCGCGGTGCCGGTGGCGACGATTTTGGTCGGCGAGCCGCTGACCCAGGGGCTGATCCGGTAGGAGTAGGTCGCACCACCGACCGTGCCGGTGATTTCGGGGCACCAGCCTTCTGTCTCTGTCGCTGTCTTGACCAGAGTGCCACCGCTTAGGCCGACGCAGGGGTAGGAGCCGTTCAGGCCGTTGGCGAACTCGTTCAGTCGCAGCATGGCCACGTTTGCGCCGGCGTCGGCGGCGGCGATCCCGTTCTTGGAGCCCGAGTCACGCGCCGTGCCGCGCTGGGCCTCGACCGTGGCGAAGACCGCCGCCATGGCTAGGGAGAAGCTGATCATGGTGACCATCAGCGCCGCCGGCAGCGCGATTCCCTGCTCGCCGGGGTGCAGCTCGCGCAGGCTGCGGGGGAGGTTGCGCATTGGCGCCATGGCAGTGTGATCGGCGCGCGGACAGCGCAGCTTGAGCCCTCGCCGGAGTTCTTGGCGCTCTGGCCGCCTGTACGAGGGAGGGGTTATTGCGCCGGCGGGCCGGTCAGCTGCTCGATGCCGCTCGCCCGCTGACCGCCGGCCGCAAGCATCAACTTGAAGTCGTGGGGGCTTGAGGCGTTTTCCAGGGCAACCTGCTCAGAGACGCGCCCCTCCATCACATATCCGAGCAGGGACTGGTCGAAGGTGCGCATACCGTAGAATTCGCCCTCGGCGATCACCTCGGTGATCTTGCCGGTTTCCTCGGGGTTGAGGATCAGGTCCTGGATGCGACCGGTGACGACCATCACCTCAGCCGCGGCCACCCGCCCGTCGCCGCTCAGGTCGGGAACCAGTCGCTGGGCGATCGCGCCCCGCAGCGTGGAGGAGAGCATCACCCGCGCCTGCTGTTGGAGGTGGGGGGGGAAGAAGTCGACGATCCGGCTGATCGTCTCGGTCGCATCGAGGGTGTGGACCGTGGAAAGGACGAGGTGGCCGGTCTCCGCGGCCGAGAGCGCGGTGCGGACCGTCTCCTCGTCGCGCATCTCGCCGATCAGGATCACGTCGGGGTCCTGGCGCAGGACCCGGCGCATCGCCCGGCCGAAGCTCGCGGTGTCGGCTCCCACCTCTCGCTGGTTGACGATCGAGCGTTTGTCGGCATGCAGGTACTCGATCGGATCCTCGAGGGTCATGATGTGGCGCGCCTTGGTCTGGTTGATGTGATCGATCATCGCCGCCAGCGTCGTCGACTTGCCCGAGCCGGTGGTGCCGGTGACAAGGATCAGCCCCCGTGTCTCGTCGGCCAGGGAGCGGACGACCTCGGGCAGGCCGAGGTCATCGATCGAGCGGATCTTGATCGGGATCGCGCGACAGACGATCGAGATGCTGCCCCGCTGCTTGAAGGTGTTGACCCGGAAGCGGGCGACATCGGGGATCGCGTAGGAGTAATCGGCCTCGCTGTCCTCCTCAAACTCGGCCAGCGAACGCGCCTCGGCGATGTCGTGGAAGGCCCTCTCGGTGTCCTCTTCGGTGAGCGGCGGGTGCCCCTCAAGGTAGGAGAGCTGGCCGTGGACGCGAAGGATCGGTGGCGAGGCGACTTTGAGGTGAAGGTCAGAGCCTTCCCGCTCGACAAGCGTGCGCAGCGCTGAGTTGACGTCGAACATCCCGACCCGTATCGGCCGGGACGTCCGGCGCCTTGAACCCGCCTAGGCGATCTCGCGCAGCTTCTGGGCCTCGCCCAGGCTCTGCAGCTTCTTCAGGCTCTGGTTCTCGATCTGGCGGATCCGCTCACGCGTCACGTTGAAGGTCCGCCCGACCTCGTCCAGGGTGCGCGGGTGCTCGCCGCCGAGGCCGTAGCGCAACTCCAGCACGCGACGCTCTCGGTAGGAGAGGTTCTCCAACGCTTCTTTCAGCGCCTCTTTGGTCAGCAGGTCGGCCGCCCGGTCAAACGGGGACTCGGCCTTCTCATCGGCGATGAACTGGCCGAACTCGGACTCCTCCTCATCGCCTACCGGCTTCTCGAGGGAGACCGGGGCCTGGGCGGAGCGCTTGATCGAGTCGACCTCCTCGGGGTCGATCCCGGTCACCTCGGCGATCTCCTCGGGGGTCGGCTCGCGGCCCAGCTCGGTGACCAACTTGCGCTCGGCTCGACCGATCTTGTTCAGCTTCTCGACCACGTGGACCGGGATGCGAATCGTCCGCGCCTTATCGGCCAGGGCACGGGCAATCGCCTGGCGGATCCACCAGGTCGCGTAGGTGGAGAACTTGAACCCCTTGCGGTAGTCGAACTTCTCCGCCGCGCGGACCAATCCCAGCGTCCCCTCCTGGATCAGGTCGAGGAATGGAAGGCCCTGGTTGCGGTAGTTCTTGGCGATCGAGACGACCAGGCGCAGGTTGGACTCGACCATTTTCTGCTTTGCGTCGAGGTCGCCGCGCTCGATCCGCTTCGCCAGTTCAACCTCCTCCTGGGCGGTGAGGAGCCGCACCTTGCCGATGTCCTTGAGGAACAGCTGCAAGGAATCGGTGGTCATGTCCGGTTTCAGGTCGAGCGCCTGTTTGGGGCGGCGCCGGCCTTTTTTGCCAGTGTCAACGGGCATCGCGTCGGCTGCCGCTTTCTGGGCCGGATCCATGTCCTCAACCAGCTCGATTCCCGACTTCTCGAGGTGTCCGTAGAGGTCCTCGACGTCAGACTCGTCCAGATCGACCTCGGAGACCGCCGAGGCGACGTCACCGAAAGTGAGTACGCCGAGCTGCTGCCCGCGTGTGATGAGGCCTTTGACCTCCTCCATCTCTTGAAGCTCTGCTACCAGCATCCGTGTCTACTCGTTTCCTTGCGCTAGATGGTTTATTCCTGCCACTTAAATGCTCCCGCGCACCAAAAGTCGCGGAACGCGTCAAAAAAGCGGACCGGAGAGCTGGTCCGCGAAGGTAAGTCCGCGCCGATCGCCCTACGGGCGCTCAAACGTCTGTTCAAAGATTAGTCGCTTCAGTTTGTGAAGTCAACCCGATGCCCGATTCTAGGAACCACTCCCGCCCCTGGCTCAGCGCCTTCTGGCAGCGGGCCTACCGCGAGAACGTCACCGGGCTCTCGGCGATGGTCGCCTACAACCTGATGCTGGCGGTCTTCCCCTTCGCCCTGTTGGTCCTCTTCGTCTTCGGCCAGGTGCTGAAGATCGGCGGGGTCGAGAGCAGCGTCCTGAGCGACCTCAAGCGTCTCTTCCCCAATGTCGACCAGGGGACCCTTTCCGACGTGCTCAATCGAATCGTGGACAACTCGACCACGATCGGGATCGCCGCCTTCTTCGGCTCGCTCTGGATCGGCGCCTCCTTCTGGGGGGCGATGGACACCGCCTTTTGCCATATCTACCACGTCGAGTGCCGCGGCTGGGTCGAGCAGAAGCGATTCTCCTTCATGATGCTCGCGGTCGTGATCCTCTTCATCGCCGCCAGCATCTTCTTGCCGGCGCTGGACAGCGCCATCGCCTCCGGTACCGACCGGCTCCCCTTCGGGCTCTCGGGTATCAGGGCGATCGAAACGGCGCTGCTGCTCGGCGCGGCGCTTTTGATCAGCTTTGGAGTCTGCAGCGTGATCTTCTGGGCGGTGCCCAAAGGCCACATGCCGTGGCGGGCGGTCTGGCCGGGTGCGCTGTTCGTCACCCTGATCACCGGCCTCGCCAACTGGCTCTTCCCGATCTACCTGGCCAACATCTCAAGCCTCTCCCACCTCGGCTCCACCCTCGGCTTCGCCCTCATCGCCCTGCTCTGGTTCTACCTGCTGAGCCTGGCTCTGCTGCTCGGCGCGGTGATCAACTCGCTGCGCTTTGAGCTGCACGACACCGGCGAGATGCCCTACGCCAAGAAAAAGGAGAGAGGCGGTTGCGCCGGTTGCGGCGGGGAGAGCGCCGGGTAGGGGTTAGGCGACGCCTGCGACGCCGTGCTTGCACAGCATGCCGCGGTCGCGCTCCGGAGCGCTCCAGCGGCTGCCCGGCGGCCCGCGGTGTTCGGGCTCTTTTTGACCACCAGCTCGATTGGATTCTTCCCGGGCTCAAATATTTCTCCTTCCGATCCGATAGGAAACCCATGGACAGCGTTGAGGCCCAGACTCTGATCCGCCTCGGTCAGCCCCGTTTCCGCAGCTTCTCAGATGCCGTCGAGCCGGTACTGAGCGCAATCGCCGAGGCCATCCCCGGCGTCATCGCCCTGGGCCGGCTCGAGCCCTACGAGCAGGGCTGTCGGGTAATCGAAGTCCGGGGCGCTGGTGTGGATGGGCTTGGCAAGGGCAGCGTTCTGCCGCTGAAGGCCCGGGCAAACGGCGACGGCCAGAGGTCGAGTGAGATTGATGATCGCGCACCGACCGTCGAACTCGATCCCGAGCACCTCAAGTCTCTGGGAGCATTGGCCTGCCTGGGAATGCCGCTGGAGCTGAGCGACGGCAGGATCGTCGGCATCCTCGCCGCGCTTGACTCGCGTGCCGGTGCTCACGACTCTGCCAACGTGGCGTTGCTCGCTATCGCCGCACGGCTGCTGAGTCACGAATGGGAGAGCGTTGAGCAGCGGGCCGAGCTGCGGCGGCTGCGAAGGAGTACATCCGCCGAGGCGAAGGTTGATACAGAGACCGGTCTTCCCAACCGCGACAGCTTCCTCAGCCTGCTTGACCATGAGTGGGCCTTGACCAACCGGGGAACCGTCGAGTCGGTACTCATCGCCTTCCGCATCGGCTCGGATCCCGATCGAGCTCCCAGCCGCGATCCGCGCAGCGGGCTTGCGATGAAGATTGTCGCCGAGGTACTGGAAGCAAACGCCAGGGCGACGGATCGCCTCGGCCGCATCGGCGAGGCGACCGTTGCCGCAATCCTGGTTGGCTGTCGGGTAGATGATGCAGCTGACTTCGTCGAGCGCGTCCAGGCCGCCCTCGGGCGGGTGACGGAGGGTCACGAGCAGCGGATCGAACTCTCCGGCGGCGTCCAGGCGCTGGCAGAAACGCCGTCTCCCGAAGAGGCGTTCATGCGTGCAGAAGCGGCCGCCCGAGCCTCACTTCGGACTAACCAGGCAGAGGCCCACGCCGAGGTGAACAGATGAACGAGGCCCTCACCACCGATCTTGCCCCGAGCGTCTCAGGTGCGGTGCCGAGCGCAACGGGGATCACCGCCCCATCGAATCCAGCCCGCCAGGGCGCCTTCCTCACCGATGTGATCGTCGAGCTCGGCTTCGCCGAACCGAGCGCCGTTCAGCAAGCGCTCACCGCAACCCATCAGTCCGCCAAGACCCCCGAGCGCTTTCTCCTCGATAGCGGCGTCATCGATGAGTGGCAGCTCTCGCTCGCCGTGGCCGAGCGAAACGGCCTTGGGCACGTCGACCTCGACCAGTTCGAGGTCGACGTGGAGGTGGCTGGGCTGATCGACGGACCCACCGCATCTCGCTATGCCGCCCTGCCGATCGCCTTCGACACCGACGGAGCGCTGCTGGTCGCGATCGAGGACCCGTTCAACATGCTGGGAATCAGCGACATCGAGGTGATGACCAGGAACGAAGTCCGGCCCCTGATTGCCACCGGGACCCAGATTCAGAGTCTGATCAAAAAGCTCCCCGCGCCCGAGCGTCCCGTGGTGGCCGAACTGCCTGAGCCACCACCGGCCCCGACAACTGAGCCGAACGGGTGGCCAGGGGCAGGATCGGAGGATTCGCCTCAACCAGAATCCGAGTCCGAGCTCACGCCAAAGCCAATGCTGGCGCAAAGCGCTGAGCCAGCACCCGCCGAGCAGGCGAGCGCTCTGGCCGAGGAGCGGGCAGAGTTCGAGAGGGAGCGCCAGCAGAGCGCCGGTCGCCAGCGTGAGCTGGAAGGCGAGTTGGCGACGGCGCGAGCAGAGTCACAAGACGCCGAGACCCGCGCCGAGCAGGCCGCCGCGAGCGCTCTGGCCGAGGAGCGGGCAGAGTTCAAAAGGGAGCGCCAGCAGAGCGCCGATCGCCAGCGTGAGCTGGAAGGCGAGTTGGCCACCTCGCAGGAGAGCATCACCTCGCTCGAGGGGCGAGTATTCAAGCTGACCGATGCAGCCGATCTCGCCAAGTCGGCAACCAAGAAGCTTGCCAAGTTGCAGGAGCGCGAGCGTGAGCTAGAAGGCGAGCTGGCGACGGCGCGGGCAGAGTCACAAGACGCCGAGACCCGCGCCGAGCAGGCCGCCGCGAGCGCTTTGGCCGAGGAGCGGGCAGAGTTCGAGAGGGAGCGCCAGCAGAGCGCCGGTCGCCAGCGTGAGCTGGAAGGCGAGTTGGCGACGGCGCGAGCAGAGTCACAAGACGCCGAGACCCGCGCCGAGCAGGCCGCCGCGAGCGCTCTGGCCGAGGAGCGGGCAGAGTTCAAAAGGGAGCGCCAGCAGAGCGCCGATCGCCAGCGTGAGCTGGAAGGCGAGTTGGCCACCTCGCAGGAGAGCATCACCTCGCTCGAGGGGCGAGTATTCAAGCTGACCGATGCAGCCGATCTCGCCAAGTCGGCAACCAAGAAGCTTGCCAAGTTGCAGGAGCGCGAGCGTGAGCTAGAAGGCGAGCTGGCGACGGCGCAGGAGTGCATCACCTCGCTCGCGAAGCGAGCATCCAAGCTGGCCGATGCAGCCGATCTCGCCAAGTCGGCAACCAAGAAGCTTGCCAAGTTGCAAGACGTCCTACAAATGGCTGACCAATCCAAAGCACCATAAACCCGCCAGTCAGCCGACTCAGATATCCGACGCTAACTCTCCGGGTGCTTGGTGGGTATCTTAGAAACAGTCCTACGGACGAAAAACGCCGCTCGTCGGCATGTTCGCGCACCTCAGCGTCATTTGCAGAGTTCAGCAAGCATTTGGCCACACCGAACTTTCCCACGGCGGGGATCTATCAGCCGTAGCGCTCGCCGGTGATCTGGCGCAGCTTGGAGCGGTCGTGGCGGGCTTGGACGCGGCGGACGGTGCCCGAGCGCGAGCGCATCACCAGCGACTCGGTCGTCGCGCCGGGGCCGCTGTAGCGGACGCCCTGCAGGACGTCACCGTCGGTGACCCCGGTGGCGGAGAAGAAGACATCCTCGCCCGAGCAGAGGTCGTTGGCGCTGAGCACGCGGTCCAGGTCATAGCCCGCGTCGATCGCAGCCTGGCGCTCGCCGGCGTCGCGCGGCCAGAGGCGACCGATGAGCTGGCCGCCCATCGATTTCAGAGCGGCGGCTGAAATCACCCCCTCCGGGGTGCCGCCGATGCCCCAGAGCAGGTCCACGGGAGAGCGATCGCTGACCGCCAACAGAGCGGCGGAGACGTCGCCGTCGGTGATCAGGCGGATCCGGCCCCCGGCCTCGCGAACTTCGCGCATCGCCTCCTCGTGGCGGGGGCGGTCGAGCATGACGACGGTGACGTCGCCAATGCTCGACCCCTTGCGCTCGGCGATCAGCCTCAGGGTCTCTGTCAGCGGGCGGTCGAGGTCGAGCAGGTCGGCAATCTCCACGCCGCCGGCCATCTTCTCCATGTAGACGCAGGGCCCGGGGTCAAACATCGTGCCCCGCTCGGCGAGTGCAATCACGGCGATCGCGCTGGGCATCCCGAGGGCACAGAGGCGGGTCCCCTCCAGGGGGTCGACGGCGATGTCCACCACCGGCGGGCTGCCGTCGCCGATCTGCTCACCGTTGTAGAGCATCGGAGCCTCATCCTTCTCGCCCTCGCCGATCACAACCACCCCGTCCATCGAGACCGAGTCGAGTACGTGGCGCATCGCGTCGACCGCGGCTTGGTCCGCGGCGATCTTGTCCCCCCGCCCGGACCATCGAGCGGAGGCAAGGGCCGCCGCCTCGGTGACCCGCACCAGCTCCAGCGCCAGGTTGCGGTCGGGCTTGGCCTGCACGCTTGCGTCCATTCCCGCCACCCTACCCAGGAAGATCCAATCAACGAAACCCACCGTCAGGTTGCTCTTGAGTTGGGCCGCCGAAGGCCCGAGGAGCGAAAGCTATTTCTGCGGAAAGGGACCTCCGCTCACAGCTGGTCAGCAAATCGCATTAGAGGTACTCCTCTTTCGAGGCTTGAGCAAATCCTCTCCCTGCTCGGCAAATATCCGAATTGGCCTGCGCCACAGGAAGACCTGACATTTCGCCCCATTTCGTCGATTTGCTCGACCTGTGATTAAGGACACCAAACGAAAGGCCGATAAGGCTGCAATGACCGGCAGTCAGACCAGGGCCATGGAAGCGGGGGACGCCGAGGACAGCGCGCTGGAGAGCACGCTTTGCCTGCTCGGCGAAGCGCTCAAAGCGCGGACCTCTGACGTGGTCGAGCGGATGATGGGGCGCTCGGGATCCTCCAGTCAGGTTCTCGACAAGGTCGTCGAAGAGAGCTTCGAGCAGGTGGGCGCGGTCTCCACCGTCGCCGTCGCGCGGTGGATGGCGGGCGAGGGAGAGACGGTGGCGCGGGAAGTCGGGCAGGAGTCCTGGCGGGTCTTTGCCCAGCTCGCCTCCCAGCGCGAGGCGCCGTTGAACGAGGTGACCAAACGCTGTCTACGCTGGCGCGACTCCGCGGCCGAGGTACTGAGCGACAGCGCGTGTGAGCTCGGGCTCGATCCCGGGGTGCTGGAGCGGGCGCTGCGGATGCTCCAACGCAGTCTCGACGTAACCCTGGTGCGTATGTGCCAGTCCTTCGAGGACGAGCGACAGCGCTCGCACGAGGAACTGACCAAACGCCAGCAGGAACTGATCTTCCTGGCCACCCACGACGCCCTCACCGGGCTGCCCAATCGCACGCTGATCCTCGACCGCATCGAGCAGACGCTGACACGGGCGCGACTCAAGCAGGAACCGGTGGCGGCGCTCTTCGTCGACCTCGACAACTTCAAGGCGATCAACGACTCGCTCGGGCACAGCGTCGGCGACGAGCTGCTGTGCGCCGTCGCCGCCCGGCTCGACGGCGTGATTCGTGCAACCGACGCGCTCGGCCGGCTCGGCGGGGACGAGTTTGTCGTAATCGCCGACGGCCTCTCGCTGGCCGCCGGGCCCGAGCTGATCGCCGAGCGCCTGCTGGAAGCTTTCAAGCAGCCGTTCAAACTGAAGGGGGCCGAGGACACGCAGGTGTTCGTCAAGACGAGCATCGGGATCGCCACCGGCGGGCGCTCCTCCGCCGAGGAACTACTGCGCGACGCCGACATCGCCATGTACCGGGCCAAGTGGGCCGGCAAGAACCGCTACCTCGTCTTCGAATCGGGCATGGAGGAGGAAGCCCAGACGCGGATGGAGATCGAGATGGACTTGCAGTGCGCGCTCGAAAACGGGGAGTTCTTCCTCGTCTACCAGCCGACGTTCGACTTGCAGAGCATGACGCCGACCGGAGTCGAGGCGCTGATCCGCTGGCGCCGGCCGGGGCGCGGAGTCGTCCAGCCCGAGGATTTCGTTCCTCTGCTGGAGGAGACCGGGATGATCGTCGAGGTGGGCGCCTGGGTCCTGAGGGAGGCCTGTGCCCAGGGCGCCAAGTGGCAGCGGGACGGACACCAGCTGAACCTAGCGGTCAACGTCTCGGCCCTGCAGCTCGACACTGATGACCTTCTCGACCGCGTCGAAGAGGCTCTCACCTTGAGCGGTCTCGACCCCACCATGCTGACCATCGAGATCACCGAGACGACGTTGATGAGCAACGCGGAGGAAACCGCCCGCCGACTCGCCTCGCTCAAAGATCTCGGCGTCCGCATCGCCGTCGATGACTTCGGCACGGGCTACTCCTCGCTCGCCCACCTGCGGCAGTTTCCGGTCGATGTGCTGAAGATCGACCGCTCCTTCATCTCCCAACTTGCCGAGGGAAGCGAGGGGGAGATCCTCCTGCACACCCTGGTGCAGCTCGGCAAAGCCCTCTCGATCGAGACGACCGCGGAGGGGATCGAGCGGCCGCAGGACCTCTCGCGGATCAAGTCCGAGGAGTGCAACAACGGGCAGGGCTTCCTCTTCACCCGTCCTCTGAGCGCACACGACGCCGACTCCTTCTTCCGCCAGTGGCCCGCGACCCGCCGCTTTGAGATCCGTGAAGAGGCCGAGACGCACACCGTCGCTCAGGCCAAGGGTAGTGTCCCCGCTGACGATGAAGCGCTGGGGACTGACGCTGCCGCTGCCGGGAATCTCACTCGCTGACCTTGAGCAGCACGTGCGGCGGGCCGAGGCCGCCGGTTACACCGACTTCTGGAGCGGCGAGACGAACGGACCTGATGGCTTCACCCCGCTGGCGCTCGGCGCGGCCTGGACCCAGCGGGCGCGGCTCGGGACCGGGATCGTCGGGGTGTTCCAGCGGGGACCGGCACTGCTCGCGCAGGAGGCGGCGGCGCTCGCCGACGCCTCGCGCGGACGATTCGTGCTCGGCATCGGCTCCTCCTCGGATCGGATCGTCGAAGGCTGGAACGGCATCCCCTTCGAGAAGCCGCTGAGCAGGGTGCGCGAGACGCTCGACTTCCTCCGCGCCGCGCTCGACGGTGAGCGCACGGCGAGCGGCTTCAAGCTGGAGACGGCGCCCGCCCAGCGGGTGCCGATCGTCCTCGCGGCGCTGCGCGGAAGGATGCTCGAGCTGGCCGTGAAGCGCGCCGACGGCGCCTTCACGAACTTCCTGCCGCTCAGCGGCCTGCCCAAGGTCATCGCCCAGCTCGACGGCGCAGCGGAGAACTTCGAGCTCCTGTGCCGCTTCTTCTGTCTGCCGGGGGAGAGAGAGGCGGTCGAGCCGCTGGCCCGCTTCATGTTCTCCTCCTACATCACCGTCCCCGTCTACAGCGCCTTCTACCGCTGGCTGGGCTACGGGGAGGAGATCGATTCGATGGTCGCCGCCTGGGAGTCCGGCGACCGCCAGGGTGCCGCGGCCGCGGCACCCTGGCGCCTGATCGAGGAGATGTTCATCTTCGGAGAGCCGCCGGAGATGCGGGAGCGAATCGCGGCCTTCGTCGAGGGGGGCATCACGCTCCCGATCCTCACCCCGATCACAACCCCGGACAACCTTCAGGCGACAATCGAGGCCTTGGCGCCGTGAAAGGTCATCGATCGGCAAACCTTCGCTCGGCGCTGGCGCTCCCTCATCAGTCAGACCTGTGGGGAAACTCACCCGAGGGCGGCGGTGCGGCGGATCCCGTCCGCAGGCTGAAAGACGCCGCGTCGCTACTCGGCCGGCGGCGGGGCACCCTGTCGCAGGGCGAGGATGAATTCGTCTTCGGCCATCCGCATTACGCCTAGCGTCATCGCCGGATTACCGGCATTGCTGCGGATTCGGAAGCTCGTGCCTCCCTCCGGCGCGTCGATCCCCACGATTGTGACGATGGCTCCGAGTTTGTAGCCGTCCTGCTCCTCGAAATCCTTCTCAATCGCTTCCATCTGAGCGGCGATCTGCTGCCCTGCCGCGCTGGTGTCAATGGCCATCCTGCCCGTCCTCTCCTAATTCGGACTCTCCCGCTGCCGCCAAAGTCAATCATGGGCTCGGGACCGATGATTGGAGAGCATCGGCTCCTCTTTGCCAGGCGGTTTGCGGCTAACTTTCTTGTCGCCCCAGGATCGGCCGAACTAGCCCCAAGGCCGGGAGGGAAAGCGGCCTCCTACCCTATGTCGAGCGGGCCAGGGACAGCGCGTAGTCATCCGCTGAGTCGGTGAACCACCCCGTCAGCTCCAGCCCAGCCTCCGCGTAGAACCGCTCCAGGCGCTCGCGGGTGAACTTGGCGGAGATCTCGGTGCGCATCTCCTCGCCGAGGAGGAAGTTCACCTCCATGTCCAGGCCTTCGACCCGGACCGTCTGGTCCGCCAACGAGCGCAGGCGGATGTCCATCCGCGCCTCCTCGCCGTCGTAGCGGGCCACGTGCTCGAAGGCGGCGGGGTCGAAGTCGGCTCCCAGCTCGCGATTGAGGACTCGCAAGACGTTCTTGTTGAATTCGGCGGTCACGCCGGCGGCATCGTCGTAGGCGGCCTCCAGGCGGGCGGGCTCCTTGATCAGGTCGGTGCCGAGCAGCAGGCGGTCCTCGGGGCCGAGCAACCCAGCGAGCCGGGCCAGGAGCTCACGGCGCGCGCCCGGGTAGAGGTTGCCGATCGTCCCGCCAAGGAAGGCGATCAGCCTCCCCCCTTCCCCGTTCGGGATCCGCTCCAGGTGATGCTCGAAGTCGCAGACCAGGCCGCGGACGGCGAGGCCGGGGTACTCCTCGACCAGGCTTTCGGCCGTCGCCTGGGTGATCTCCTGGGAGATGTCAACCGGGACGTAGGTGCCGAGGCACTCCGCGTCACGCATCGCGTTGAGCAGATGGCGGGTCTTTGCCGCCGAACCCGAACCCAGCTCGACGAGCATCCCCGGCTCGCCGGCGGCGGCGAGGATCTCGGCGGATCGCGCGGCGAGGATCTCGCGCTCGGCCCGGGTGGGGTAGTACTCGGGCAGCTCGGTGATCCGCTCGAAGAGCCGGGAGCCGCGTTCGTCGTAGAAGTACTTCGGAGCCAGCTCCTTCGGCTGGGCCGAGAGGCCGGCGCGGATGTCGCGCTCCATCGCCGCGCCCCCGTCGGCATCGAGGTGCACCTCGATCGCTATCTGGTCAGTCGCGGTCTCGAATTCCATTTTCTCGTCTGTCCTTGCGGGCCCAGCTTCGGCTTGGATCACGCCGCGTCCCTGGCGCAGCGGACTCCGGCGAAGATCTGGCGGCGCTGGGGCAGATCCCAATTGCGGAAGCTGGGGCGGATGACGCTGCGGTGCGTCGCCCAGGAGGCACCCCGCAGCACCTTGTAGGCGTCACCGAAGAAGACCTCAGAGTACTCGCGGTAGGGGAAGGCGTTGAAACCGGGATAGGGGTGGAAATCCGAGGCGGTCCATTCCCAGACCTGGCCCACCCCCAGGACGCTTCCCTGGGCCGCCTCCCACTCATCCTCGCTCGGCAACCGCCCGCCGGCCCAGCGAGCGAAGGCGTCGGCCTCCCCCCAGGAGACGTGAATGACCGGAGCAGCGGGATCGAGGGGATCGCGGCGGCCCCTCGCCGCGTTCAGCCAGCCACCTCGACCGTCCCCTTCCCAGTAAAGCGGTGGCTCGGCGGCGGTCTCCTGCATGTACTCGATGTAGTGCGCATTGGTAACCGGAGCTCGATCGATCTCGAAGGCGTCGAGCTCGACCCCATGGCGGGGTCTCTCGTTGTCATAGGCAAATCCGCGCGCGGGCGCGCCGATCGCATACTCGCCGGCGGGCAGACAGACCGTCCCCGACCCCGCGGCCCTCGGCACGGCCACCGGCCCCGGTGCGATCGCCACCGGCGCATAGCCCTCGACCAGCTGCAGCAGCTGGAGCATCGTCTCGTTGTGCTGGTGCTCGTGGGCGAGCAGCATCTCGTAGACGAACCCGCCGCGCAGCAGCGGGTCCTCGACGTCCTCGCCCAGCTCGATCTCCTCCAGCACTTGGAGCGTGCGCTCGCGCACATCGGCCAGGTAGGCCCGCAACTCGGCGTCACGCAGGATCGGCAGCTCGCCGCGAGTCCTGCGCGGGTTCTCAATCGCGTCATAGAAGCGGCCGAGGTCCCCATGCAGCGGCTCGCGCCGCCCGATCGTCTGCACCAGCCACAGCTCCTCGAAATTGGCGATGTGGCCGAGGTCCCAGGCCAGCGGGCTGAGGATCGGCGAGTAGACGCGGTTCAGCTGCTCGTCATCGAGCGGCTCGATCAGCTCAAGGGTCCGCTCCCGCGCCTCAGCCAGACGCTGTGCGATCGCTTCCCTGGAACTTGCCCTCACCTCGGTGGCGATGCGAAAACCCTACAGAACCGCTCAGGGCGCCAGGGAGCGCCACGGCGCCGACCCGACGGGCTTGGCGCCGACAAGCTCCGCAGCTCCTCGGGCCGGGCCGGCTGGTGGAGTCAGCCCGACTGCTTGCAGGGACCGACGACGTCGCCCGTGATGGCGGTCCCATCCCGGAAGACGGTCTGCACGCGGGCATAAGGCGCGCCGGTGGCGCACTCGGCCAGCAGGTAGCTGTGCCTCTTTGCGCCGTAGCCGACCGAGCGGGAGAAGCTGAAGGCGAAGCTGGTCACCGATCCGGCGCCTCCGGCGATCGCCGGGATCGCGGCGACCAGATGCAGGCCGTAGGGCCGCTTGTTCTCCGGGGTCTAGAGGTTCTGAATCTCGGCGGCGATTTCGGAGGCGGCCTTTTTGGCGTCGCCGAAGAGCATCGAGGTGTTGGGCTCATAGAAGAGGTCGTTGTCGATGCCGGCGAAGCCGGGACTGAGCGAGCGCTTGATCACAATCACCTGCTGGGCCTCGCTCACCTCGATGATCGGCATCCCGGCTATCGGGCTGTTGGGGTCGTTCTTGGCCGCCGGATTGGTCACGTCGTTGGCGCCGATCACCACCGCCACGCCGATCCGCGGCATCTCCGGATTGATCTCCTCCATCTCCTTCAGCTGCTCGTAGGGCACGTCGGCCTCGGCCAGCAATACGTTCATGTGCCCCGGCATCCGCCCGGCGACGGGGTGGATCGCGTAGTTGACTTCGATCCCCCGCTTCTCCAGCTCGTTGGCCATCTCTTTCACCGCGTGCTGGGCCTGGGCGACGGCGAGCCCGTAGCCCGGCACGATCACCACCGAGTCGGCGTAGGCCAGCTTGATCGCCGCGTCCTGGGCGCCGATCGAGGTCACGGGGCGCTCCTCTCCCCTCGCGGCGCCGGCGGCCGGGGCGCCGCCAAACCCGGCGAAGAGGACGTTGGCGACCGAGCGGTTCATCGCCGTCGCCATCTCCATCGTCAGGATCGTTCCCGAGGAGCCGACCAGGGTCCCGGCGACGATCAGCGCCACGTTATCCAGGGCGAAGCCGGCCGCCGCAGCAGAGAGCCCGGTGCAGGCGTTCAGAAGCGAGATCACCACCGGCATGTCGGCACCGCCGATCGGCAACACGACGAGGTTGCCGAGCAGGGCGGCGGCGACGAGGATCGCGATGAATATCCCCTGCGAGGGTCCGCTGTTGTTCAGCGCGATGTCGACGCAGGCGACGAGGATGCCGATCAGCAGCAGGGCGTTGATCGCCTGCTGGCCCGGAACCTTCAGCGGCTTGGTCGGGATCACTTCCTGCAACTTGCCGAAGGCGATGTTCGAGCCCCAGAAGGAGACCGAGCCAACCACCGCGGCGAACAGAGTCGGAATCAAGGTTTCCAGGGGGATCGCCCCGCCGACCGAGATGCCATGGCGGAGCTCGGACCAGGCGATCAGGGCCACCGCGCCGCCGCCGACCCCGTTGTAGAGGGCGACCATCTGCGGCATCGCGGTCATCTGCACGCGGAACGAGGCGATCGCCCCGATCGCCGCGCCGACCGCGATGCCCAGCCCGATCAGGCCCCAGTTGCCGATCCCGTTGAGGAGCAGCGTCGTCGCCACCGCGACGAGCATGCCCCCGGCGGCGATCATGTTGCCCTGCTTCGCGCTGCTCGGATGGGTGCCGCGTTTGATCCCGATGATGAACATCGAGAAGGCGACGATGTAGAGCGCGGTGGCCGCGCTCCCGCCCGGTTGCAGAACGGCGAGGAGGCTCATTTGTCGTCCGCCGCTCCCGGACGTGGGAGCTCGGGCGAATCAAGATCTGAATCCTTCACCTGGGCGGGTGCGCTGGCAGCGGCGGGTTTTGCCTTCGGTTTTTTCGAGAACATCCCGAGCATCCGGTCGGTGACGAGGAAGCCGCCGACGATGTTGATCGTGCCGAAGGCGATCGCCATCGTGCCGATCACGTACTCCAGCGGGTCGTTGGCGTAGCCGACGACGATCAGACCACCCAGCATCACGATCCCGTGGATCGCATTGGTCTGCGACATCAGCGGGGTGTGAAGGGTGGTCGGCACCTTGGAGATCACCTCGAAGCCGACAAAGGCGGCGAGCACGAAGATCGCGATCTCGGTCATCAATGACATCGGAGACCGCCCTTGCGCGCCAATCGACCCGGACCCAGATCAGGGGCTCTCGCCCTGGCGATTTGTCCCCTCACCTGGCGGCCCTCTCGCTCCTGATCTCGCCGCCCTGGGTGATGCAGGCCGCGGCAACGATGTCGTCCTGGAGATCGACCGTCACCTCTCCCGCCTCGGTGAGCAGCAGGCCGAGCAGGTTCTCCAGGTTTTTCGCGTAGAGCTGGGAGGCGGGCGCCGGCATCTCGCTCGCCAGGTTGCGCGGCCCGAGCACCCTCACTCCGTTCTCCACCACCGTCTCCCCCGCCCGGGTCAGCTCGCAGTTGCCGCCGCTCTCGGCGGCCAGGTCGACGATCACCGAACCGGGCGCCATGCCGCGCACCGCCTCAGCCGTGATCAGCTGCGGCGCCGGGCGGCCGGGGATCGCCGCGGTGGTGACAATCACGTCCTGCCTGGCGGCGTTCTCGCCCAGCGCGTCGCGCACCTGCTGGTTCTCCGCCTCGGTGAGCGGGCGCGCGTAGCCGCCCTCACCCTCCGCATCGGGGATGAAGTCCAGCTCCAGCGGGCGACCGCCGAGCGAGGCGATCTGCTCCCAGGCGGCGCGGCGGATGTCAAAGCCGGTGACGATCGCCCCCAACCGCTTGGCCGTGGCTACCGCCTGCAACCCGGCGACGCCGGCGCCCAAGACGAGGACTTTGGCCGGCGGCACGGTGCCCGCTGCGGTGGTCATCATCCCGAAGAAGCGACCGGACTCGCGGGCGGCGATCAGGGTCGCGGCGTAGCCCGCGGCGGCGGCCTGAGAGGAGAGCGCGTCCATCGACTGAGCGCGGGTCGTGCGCGGGATCGCCTCCATCGCCAGGCTGGTAACGCCGGCGGCGGCCAGCGCCCTGTTGGTCTCGGCCGAGGTCCAGGGGGCGAGATGGCCGATCAGCAGCTGGCTGGAGCCGAGCTTGGCGATCTCCTCAAGCGAGGGGACGGCTACGCGAAGGACCACGTCGGCGCCCCAGGCGGGGGCGGCTTCACCGATCCGCGCCCCGGCCTCCTCGTAGCGGGAGTCAGGCTGGCCGGCGGCCTCGCCGGCGCCGGCCTCGACGAGCACCTCCAGCTGCTCGTTCTTCTTCAGCGACCGCACCACGTCAGGGACGAGCGCGACCCGGCGCTCCCCCTCGGCGGTCTCTTTCGGCACCCCTATCTTCACGCGGCGCGGAAGGTTATGCGATGGGTCCCAGGCCGGGGGCGCAGGTGGCCGTGCAGATCAAGGCCAGAGGGAGAATGGCGCGCTGCGCGCGCCACCGGCCTCATCCGGCCAGCACGGCCAAGCGCTCGAGGGTGTGGAGCTGCTCGCCGCGGTCGGGGTGGACCGGGGAGACGATCAGGCGGTCGATGCCGGCGCCGCGGAAGCGATCGATCCGCTCCGCCACCTCGGACTCGCTGCCGACCAAAGACGTCGCCTCGACGATCTCCTCGGGCATCGCCTCGAAGGCGCCGCCCCGGTCGCCCGCCTGGAAGCGGCGCTGCACCTCGTCGGCCACCTCGCCGAAGCCGAAGCGATGGGCGAGGTCGACGTAGAAGTTGGTCTTGCGGCTGCCCATGCCGCCGAAGTAGAGGACCAGGCCGGCCTTGACCACGTTCTTCGCCGCCTCCAGATCTCCGTCGATCGCCACCTGCAGGGAGGGAGAGACCTCGAGGTCGGAGCGCTGGCGCCCCCCCTTGGCGAAGCCCGCCTCCAGGTGCTCGCCCCAGGTCTGCTGGAAGGCATCGACGCTGAAGAAGATCGGGATCCAGCCGTCGCAGATCTCCGCCGCCATCTCCACCGATTTGCGCCCGATCGCCCCGACGAAGACGGGGATCTCGTTTCGCAGCGGGTGGAAGTTGAGCTTCAGCGCCTTGCCCTCCCCCCCGGGCAGCGGCAGCGGGTAGTGCTCGCCGCCGTGCTCCAGCGCGCCCTCGCGGGCGATGATCTGGCGCACGACTTCGATGTACTCGCGGGTGCGACCCCAGGGTTTGGCGTATGGCACCCCGTACCAGCCTTCGGAGACCTGCGGGCCCGAGGGCCCGAAGCCGAAGAGGAAGCGCCCTGCGGAGAGCTTGTCGATCGTCGCGCCGGCCATCGCCGCCGCGGCCGGCGGGCGGGCCGGGACCTGCATGATCGCCGCGCCAAGATTGATGCTCGTCGTTCGCCCGGCGAGCCAGGCGAGGACGCTGACCACGTCGGAGCCGTATGACTCCGCCACCCAGACCGACTCAAAGCCGGCGGCCTCGGCGGCCCCGACCACCTCTGCAGCATCCTCTCCGGATGGGCCGATCCCCCAGTAGCCGAGATTGAGTCCGAGCTTAAGAGACATCCGGCTCGCACCCTATTGAATACTTGCGATGAACCCGACCGACGCAGCCTCCGAGCGCGGCCTCTCCAGCGCGGAGGCGGCGACCCGCCTGCGCCGGCTGGGTCCCCCACCGGAGACCTCCTCGCGCTCGGTCTCCAGCATCGTCGCCGGCAACGTCTTCACCCTTTTCAACGCGATCATCGGCCTCTTCTTCGCCTTCGACATCGCGCTGGGGCTCTACGCGGACTCCCTTTTCGGGCTGATCGCGGTGATCAACTCCTACATCGGCATCCGCCAGGAGCTGCGGGCGAAGGCGACCCTTGACGAGCTGGCGGTGCTGGTCGCCCCGCAGGCCAAGGTGGTGCGCGACGGCGAGACGGTCGAGCTGCTGGCCGCCGAGGTCGTGCCGGGCGACGTCGTCCACGTCGAACCGGGGGACCAGCTGGTCGCCGACGGGGAGGTGATCCGCACCCGCGGCATGACCCTGGACGAGTCGATGCTGAGCGGCGAGGTCGACGGAGTCCGCAAGGGCCTGGGCGAGCGGGCTCTCTCGGGCTCCTTCTGCATCGCCGGTTCGGGCTACTACGTCGCCGACGCGGTGCGCGAGGAGAGCTACGCGGGGCGCCTGGCCGGCGAGGCACGGGCCTTCCGCCATCCCCTCTCGCCGCTGCAGGAAGAGGTCAACCGGGTGATCGTCGTCTGCGTATACGTGATGGTGCCGCTGGCGGCGATCCTCCTCCTGACCCTCAAGGTGCGAAACGTCGGCCTGGAAGAAGCGGCGCAGACGGCGACCGCGGGCCTGGTGACGCTGATCCCGGAGGGGATGGTGCTGCTGATGAGCGTCACCTTCGCGGTGGCGGCGGTGCGCCTTGCCCGCCGCAACACCCTGGTCCAGCAGATGAGCGCAACCGAGAGCCTCGCCGCGGTGGACACGATCTGCATCGACAAGACCGGCACGCTGACCGACGGCCAGCTGCGCCTCCTCGCGGTGGAGGTCGCCGCGGGGGTCGAGGAGTCGGCCGCCCACACGGCGTTGGGGCGCTTCGCGGCCAGCGCCGGTGAGCGCAATCGGACCCTGGAGACGATCTCCGAGCGCTTTCCCGGGAAGGCCGGGCGAGTGAGCGCAGAGGTCCCCTTCTCCTCGGAGTGGAAGTGGAGCGGGATAACGCTGGGGGCGCCCCCTAGATCGGCCTCATACGTCCTCGGTGCTCCGGATGTGCTGGAAGACACCGGGGCGCTGACCCTGCCGCCCGATCTGGCCCGCAGGCTGGAGGAGGAATCCGCGGCCGGGCGACGCGTCGTCGCCTTCGGCGAAACGAGAGAGCCGCTCCCGGCAAACCCCGCGGCGCAGGGGCCACCGCGGCTCCTCCCCCTGGCCCTCGTCGTCCTGGAGGAGACGCTGCGGCCCGACGCGGCGGAGACGATCGCCGCGATGCGCGAGCAGGACGTCGATCTGAAGCTGATCTCCGGCGATGCCCGAGCGACCGTGACCGCCGTCGCCCGAGCGGTCGGGGTGCCCGTCGATGCCGGGGTGATCGAGGGCCCCGAACTGCCCGAGGACCCCGATGCCCTGGCCGCGGCGGCACTGGGCAACACGATCTTTTGCCGGATCAAGCCCGAGCAGAAGAAGGCCCTGGTCGCGGCGCTCTCGGACTCGGGGCGCTACACGGCGATGATCGGCGATGGGGTCAACGACGTGCCGGCGCTGAAGCGGGCGAGAATGGCGGTGGCCATGGGCTCGGGCGCCCAGGTGACCAAGGGGATCGCCGACGTGGTCCTGCTGGAGAACGAGTTCGCGCGCCTGCCGGAGGCGGTCGGAGAGGGGCGCCAGATCGCCCGCAACATCCACCGGCTCGGGCGCCTCTACCTGACCAAGACCGTCTATGCGGCGGCGCTGATCCTCTTCGTCGCGATACCCGGCTTCGCCTTCCCCTTTCTTCCCCGCCACCTCACCCTGGCCGGCCTGTTCACGATCGGCATCCCTTCCTTCGTGCTCGCCCTCGCCCCCTCCGACGGGCCGCTTTACCGGGGACGGCTGATCCGTGCCCTGGCCGCCTTCGCCGTGCCCGCGGGCCTGGCCACGGCCTTCGGCTCGATCCTCTCCTACTTCCTCGTCGACACCGTCTTCGGCGGGTCGCTGGAAGCCGGGCGCACGGCCGCGACAACGACGTTGATCGTGCTCGGCCTCAGCTTCGTCTTGCTCTTGGAGCGCGGTCCCGGCCGCGAGCACATCGCGATCCAGAGCTACATGCTCGCCCTGGTCGCCGGGCTCGGCGCCCTCTTCGCCCTCGGCCTCGCCGCCGCCCCGATCCGCGATTTCTTCCAGATGGCTCTGCTGGACGCGACGCAGTGGTTCCTCGCCCTGCTCTCCGCCGCGATCGGGCTGACCATAGCCAGCGTGATCTGGCGGCTGCCCCAGATCGAACGGCTGGAGGGGACCGAGGAGCTGGCGGGCGCACCCGGCGACTAGCCGGGAGCGGCCTTCGCCCCCTTGTCACAGCCGCCAGGAACCGCCTTCCGACCCTGGCCAGCCGAAGCCTGGTCGGCCCGGCCCGTTCGCATGGTGGCCGCCGTTCGCTCCTCATCCACCTCGCTGCGATCTCCGGCTACCGGCTCGAGGCCGGCCACTTCGATGAGGCACCGGGCACCAGCTGCAGCTCTGGCGCCCCTCGGCTCTACCCCGCGCCCGGACGGCGTCACGGCCGACGGTTCGGGTCCCACTCCGTCTGGGCGCCGATCAGGCGGGGTCGCCGGGCGGGATCACGAACTGGGTGACGATCAGGTTGGCCGCGAGGCGCGGCTCCTGGCCCTGGCGATGGCGCTCCATCCTCACCTCGATCACGACCGTGCTCCTGCCGGTGTGCAGCGGCTCACCGCAGGCGAGGATCTCATCGCCCTCGACGCCGGCCGAGAAGACGTTCAGCTTCAGCTCGATCGTGGTGAAGTTGTGGCCCGGCGGGATGACCAGGAAGGTCGCCCAGGCGGCGACCGTGTCTCCCAGCGCGGTCCAGACTCCGCCGTGGACGAAGCCGCCCGGGTGGAGGTGGCGGCGGTCGACGATGATCCTCCCGCGCGAGTTCGACTCCTCGATCTTCAGCGGCTCGATGCCGAGGTCGCCGGGAAAGCTCCCCGGGAGGAAGCCACGGACCGACTCCGGCGTGATCAGCGAGCTGGGGTGAGGCGCATCGGCCATCGCGAGGCGCTCACCCTACTAATGCTGGCCTCGACGCTGTCTGGCAGATCAAGGACCAAGGATGGTGAAGCGTGCTGTGCGGGCGAGCGCGCAACGCCGATCTGAGCCGGTCGGAGCCCTCAGACCTGTTCGACGATCATCGCCTTGCCCTGTCCCCCCGCCACGCACATCGTCTCCAGACCGACCTGGTGGTCATCGGTCTCCATCACGTTCAGCAGGGTGCCCATGATCCGGGCTCCGGTCATCCCGAAGGGGTGGCCGAGGGCGATCGCCCCGCCGTGGGTGTTGAGCTTCTCCAGCGGGATGTCGCACTCGGCCATGATCGGGATCACCTGGGCGGCAAAGGCCTCGTTCAGCTCCACCGCGCCCACATCGCCGATCTTCATCCCCGCCCGGTCGAGCACCTTCTTGATCGCGCCGATCGGGGCCACGCCCATGTACTCCGGCTCGTTGCCCCAGGTCGCGGCGGTGATGATCCGCGCCCGTGGTGTCAGCCCCAACTCCCTGGCCTTGGTGTCGCTCATCAGCAGCACCGCGGCCGCGCCGTCGTTCAGCGGGCAGGAATTGCCCGCGGTGACCCCACCCCCGCCGAAGGCCTCCGGCAGTTCGGAGAGCTTCTCCAGGGTCGAGGAGGCACGCGGCCCGTCGTCCTTGGTGACCTCGCTGCCGTCGGGCAGCCTGACCGCGACGATCTCGCGATCGAAGAAGCCGTCCTCCTGTGAGCGCACCGCGAGTTCCTGCGAGCGCTGCGCGTATTTGTCCATGTCGGCGCGGCTGACCTCGTACCTCTCGGCGACGTTGACCGCCGTCTTGCCCATTTCAATGTAGGCGTTCGGCTGGCCGTCGGTGCCCTGGAGGTTCTCGTTTTGGTCGGCGGCCCCGGCCGGCTCGGTGCGCTCGTTGTAGCGGCTCACCCACTCGACCCCGGCGGCGATGTAGACATCGCCCTCGCCGGCCTTGATCGCGTTGCCCGCGTGGCGGATCGCGTCGAGGCTGGAGGAGCAGTAGCGCGAGACGGTCACTCCGTTGACGCTCTGGGGCAGCTTCTCGGAGAGCAGCGCAATGATCCGGCCGATGTTGAAGGCCTGCAGTCCCTGGGGCATGCCGCAGCCGCAGAAGACATCCTCGACGCTGGCCGGGTCGAGCGCCGGGTTGCGCTCCAGCAGCTCGTCGACTACGTAGGCGCCCATCTCATCGGGACGGAGCTGGGCGAGGGAGCCCTTGAAGGCGCGGCCGATCGGGGTGCGGATGGTGTCGACGATCACTGCTTCGGGCATGCGGTGTCTCTCCTTGGGGGATGGGTGCGAAAGTGCGGGCAGCAGGGTAGTTGAGACGACTGGCCGGTGCCTATCTCGGTTAGGTTAGGCCGATGCCGCTGGACGGTTTGCGTGCCTGGATCGGAGAGTTGGAGCGCAAGCTCGGCGCCCGCACGCGGGTCGGTCTGGTGCTGGTGGCGATCGCCGTGGGCGGCGCGGGCGCGGGCATCTTCCTCTCCCTGCACACCGCCGAACGCAGCGCCAGCAAGAGCGAACTGCGCCAGCTCCAGACCCAGGCCGGCCGGCTCGGCGCCCCGCCGCAGAGCGGGCTGGAAGCCCGCGTCGCCTCGGCGGAAGCCACGGCCAAAGCAGCGCAGGCGGCGGTGGCCAAACTCGGGGCCCAGGTCAGGGCCCTGCAGGGGCAGCCGAAGGGCTCCACCGGCAATGGGGCGAGCGGCGGCGCCAGGAAGTAGCAGTTTGTGACGAAGCGCACGTGTGTGCGTGGGCATCGTCCCCGCCCTCCGTTACATTCGGCGCAATCCACCTCGCGTGCAAGCGCGAGCCTTGCCGCGAAGCGGCAGCGAAAGGAGGCCCCCTCATGCCCGAGGGCTACTGCGTCAAAGAGCGCAAGAAGGTCGAGATCAAGGACCCCCAACAGGTGACCATGAAGAACGGTCGCCCGGCGATCCAGGGTGTGTGCCCCGACTGCGGCACGAAGATCTTCAAGATCGGCAAACTCTAGGAGCCGGTCCCTGAAGCTGCCGCCTCCCGGCGCCGGCGGGGTTGCCGGCGCCGGGATCGCCGATCCCTGAAGCTGGGGCGCTAGTCGCGCACCCGGCCCGCCGCCACCGGCGGTGAAAGTGCGCGGATCTCCGCCAGCAGCCGCGTGGCGATCTCCCCCGGCTCCTCCTGCGGCCGCGCCTGGCCTCCGGCGGGCTCAAAGAAGCGGGTCCGCACCCGGGGGCGGCGGGGGAAGCTGGTGAAGACTGTCGTCCCCTCGACAGCGACGCAGACCAGCCGCGCCTCGGGGACCTCGAGCGCCAGGCGCCCGACGCCGCTGTGGGCCCGCAGCACCTTGCCGCGCGAACGGGTGCCCTCGGGAAAGACGCCGATGCATGCCCCGGCGCGGAGTTCGGCAATCGCATGGGAGAGGGCTCCCACGTCGCCGGCGCCGCGCTCGATCGGGATCTGCCCCATCCCGGTCAACACAGGGCTGAGCCCGCGCACGTCCCAGAGCTGGGCTTTGGCCAGGGCCTTTATCTGGCGCCGCCTGATCGCCGCAACGCCGACCATCACCGGATCCCAGTGGCTGTCGTGGTTGCCGACCACCAGCACCGGCCCGCTGGCGGGCAGGGCGTCGAGGCCCTCCACCCGCAGGCGGCCCCAGGCGGCGAAGGGCCGGCTGATCCCCATCGCCACTCTGTACATCCCGCTCGGCTCCTTCATACGGCCGAAGACCGTATTCCATGCCACCGCTCCCCGTCCCCCGGCGCGAGGTGGACCTAAGTGACGAAAATCACCCAACCGCGGGCGGCTGGAGCGGAGGGTTGGAGTTTGGCCTCCACTACGGCAATACCGCCACCCGTGTCACCGAGCCCCAACCGACTATCTACAGTGTCATCTGTGTCACAGAGGCCGCTCGAGCTGATTCTCGCTCGCAACCTGATGTCGGCGCTCTCCACACCGGCCTTTCTCGTCGACGAGGGCGGGCTGCTCGTCTTCTACAACGAGGCGGCGGGCATTCTCTTGGGCAAGCGCTTCGAGGAGCTCGGTACGGTCGGGCCCGCCGAGTGGGGCTCGCTGTTTGGGCCCTTCGACGAGGCGGGGAAGCCGATCCCCTACGACGAGCTGCCGCTGGTCATCGCCGTGCGCAGCGGCCGCCCGGCCCACGCCAACTTGGAGATCAGCTCCGCCGACGGCGCCCGCCACTCGGTCGAGGTCTCGGCCTTCCCGATCCTCACCGCGCACGGCTCCCAGGGGGCGATCGCCGTCTTCTGGCCGACCGCGCCGGGCAACAACGGGGCCGGGCGCTGATGCGGGTAAAGCTCTGGGGCACGCGCGGCTCGATTCCCTCTCCCGGGCCGGAGACGATCCGCTACGGCGGCAACACCTCCTGCGTCGGCGTGACCCTCTCCGACGGCTCGCTCCTGGCGCTGGACGCCGGCACCGGCATCCGCAGCCTGGGGCTGGCGGTGGCCGAGAAACCCGCCCGGCTGAACATCCTCCTCACCCACCTGCACCTCGATCACATCCAGGGTCTGGTCTTCTTCGCTCCCGCCTTCTGCCCGCAGACCGAGATCGTGATCTGGGGACCGGCCTCCCCCGAGGCCTCGCTGCGTGATCGCATCGCCCGCTACATCTCCGCCCCGCTCTCCCCGGTCGAGGTGCGCGAGCTGCCCTGCGAGGTCTCCTTCCGCCACTGCCCGGAGAGCGAGTGGGAGATCGGCTCGGCTCGGATCCGCGCCGCGTCGGTCGCCCACCGCGGCCCCACCCTCGGCTACCGGATCGACGATGGCGACAGTTCGCTGGCCTATATTCCCGACCACGAGCCGGCCCTCGGCGCCGACCTCGACCGCCTGGAGAAGGACTGGATCTCGGGCTTCGCCCTGGCCCAGGGCGCCTCGCTGCTGATCCACGACGGCCAGTACGCCGACCACGAGTACCCCGGGCACCTGGGCTGGGGTCATTCCGCCCTCTCCCACGCGCTCTCCTTCGCCCGCCGCACCGGCGCCGAACGCACCGTGCTCTTCCACCACGATCCGCTGCACAGCGACGATTTCCTCGACGGCCTCCAGCGCGAGGCGCAGGAGCGCTGGGTCGCCCTGGGCGGCAGCGCCGAGGGGATCGAGCTAGGGGCCGAGCGGGGTGAGTACGAGCTGTCCGCGCGGACTGTGAGCGCCGCCGCGCTCAGCTGAGCCGGCCGCCTCACCCCGCCCGCTAGGCTCCCGGCAGAGATGTCGTCGTCCCCTCGGATCGAGGCCATCGCTGAGCGCTCGGAGCTGGTCCGCGATGCGCTTGAAGCGGCCCGCGAGGCGCATGCCGGACAGATCCGCAACGGCAGCGGCGGGATGCCCTACATCGAGCACCCGATCACCGTGGCCGAGCTGCTCGCCGCCCAGGGGCTGCCCGAGGAGGTGCTGGCGGCGGCACTGCTGCACGACGTGGTGGAGGAGAGCGACGCCGAGCTGGGCGAGATCCGCGCCCGCTTCGGCGAGCGGGTCGGCACCCTGGTCGGCGCGCTCACCGACCCCGAAGAGATCCAGCCCTACGAGCGGCGAAAGGACGCCCACCGGGCCATCGTCGCGCAGGCTGGGCCCGACGCGCTGGCGATCTACGCCGCCGACAAGCTGGCCAACCTGCGCGCCCTGCGCCGCGTCTACGCCAGCGAGGGCGAGGCGGTCGGCGAGGAGCTGAAGGCGCCGCTTGAGGTCAAGGTCGCGGTCTGGGGGGCCGACATCTCGATGCTCGCGCGCGAGGCCCCCAGCCTTCCCTTCCTCGGCGAGCTGGAGGCGCAGCTGGCGGGGCTTCGCGCCGACCGGGCGGCGGCCGCGCGGGCGCCCGCACCCTGACTCCCCGCCGCCATTCCCCGACATAGGATCGCTGCCATGGGACGGCTGGCGGTGGTGCTCGGCAGCAGCGCGCTGGGGCCGGGTGGCGAGAGGATCGCCGCGGTGGCGGCCGATCGCGGGGCGGTGATCGTGCAGCGCCACGGCGAGGGGGCCTACGTCCTCCCGCACGAGATCGACCATCTCGCCAACCTGCGGCCGCTGGCCGAGCAGGGCTGCGACAGGGTGCTGGCGATCGGCTCGGTCGGCTCGCTCAGCACCGATCTGCCGCTCGGCAGCATGCTCTGCCCCGATGACTTCATCGCCCCCCACGCCGCCGGCTCGAGCTTCTCCGACGAGCGCGCCCACCTGGCCCCCGGCTTTGACCCCGATTGGCGCCGTGAAGTCCTCGCCGCCTGGGAGGCCGGCGGGACGCCGGCGCGAGACGGTGGCGTGTACTGGCAGACCATCGGCCCCCGCTTCGAGACGCCGGCGGAGATTCGCCTGATCGCGGCGCACGCCGACGTGGTGGGGATGACGATCGCCTCGGAGTGCGTCATCGCCTGCGAGCTGGAGCTCGCCTACGCGGCGATCTGCGTGGTCGACAATCTGGCCAACGGGATCGCGGCCGCCGGTCTCAGCGTCGCCGCCCTGCAGGTCCAGCGTGCGGCCAACGCCACGCTGCTTCGTGACGGCTTGGAGGCGGTGCTGCCGCGCCTCGGGGCGGTGGGGCCTTGACCTCTGTGCCGGCGCCGCTGGCGGTGAGGGACGCCGTCCTCGATGGTCAGACGGTGGGCCTGCGCTGCGAGCGCGGGGTGATCGCAGAGCTCGGCCCCGGAGTCAAGCCGCGATCCGGGGAAGAGACCCTCGACGCCGCCGGAGCACCGCTGGTGGCGCCGCTCCTCAACGGCCACACCCACGCGGCGATGACGCTGTTTCGCGGCAACGGCGGCGACCTGCCGCTGATGCGCTGGCTGCGGGAGAGGGTCTGGCCGATCGAGGCGAGGCTCGAGCCCGAGGACGTCTACTGGGGTGCCCGCCTCGCCTGCCTGGAGATGATCCGCACCGGCACCGTGCGCTTCTGGGATATGTACTGGCACCCGGCGCAGACTGCCCGCGCGGTCCGCGATTCCGGCCTGCGGGCGACGATCGGCGGGCCCCTGCTCGACGCTGCCGGCGGCCACCCGCCCGAGCAGCTGCGCCAGGCCGCGCTGCGCGACCTGGAAGAGCTCGAGGGGCTGGGGCCAGGGATCGGCCGCGCCCTCGCCCCCCACTCGATCTACACGGTCAGCGAAGGGCTGCTGCGCTGGGCGGGCGAGCAGGCGGCTGAGCGCAGCCTGCCGATCCAGATCCACCTCTCCGAGACCGAGACCGAGGTCCTCGAGTGCATCGCCCAGCACGGCCTGCGCCCCACCGCCTACCTCGACCAGCTCGGCCTGCTCGGCGAGCGCACCGTGCTCGCCCACGGCGTCTGGCTCGACCGCGCCGAGATGGAGCTGATCGCCGAGCGCGGCTGCGTCGTGGTCGCCAACCCGGCGGCGAACATGAAGCTGGCGGTTGGCGGCGTCTTCCCCTATCCCGCGGCGCGCGAGGCCGGCGTCGCGGTCGGCCTCGGCACCGACGGGGCCGGCTCCAACGATTCGCTCGACCTCCTCTCAGAGCTGAAGACCTTCGCCCTGCTGCAAAAGCACGAGGCGGGGGACCCGAGCGCGATCGAGGCAATGGAGGCCTGGGAGGTCGCGATCGGGCGCCGCGCCCCGCCGCTCGGCGCCACCCCGCTCGACATCGGCGCGCCCGCCGACTTCCTCCTGCTGCGAGGCGGAGCGCTCGAGCTGAGCGTCGGCGGGCTCGCCGAGGACCTCGTCTACGCCGCCGCCGGCTCGGTCGTCGAGACCACCGTGGTCGGCGGCCGAGTTCTGATGCGCGGCGGCGAGGTAGCGGGCAGCGAGGAGATCGTGGCTCGGGCGATCGAGCGGGCGCGGCGCCTGGGGCTCAAATGATGCGGATGGCGAAAGTTGAGCGCGGCCCTGGGTTCTTGTTGTGCTTTATCCACATGGCGCAAATCGTCCATCGCCTTCTCCGACCGCTGGCCACACCGCCGAGCCTTGCACCCCTCACGCTCCGTCACCTCGCCACTGAGCGGAGCGGATAGCGCGCGGTCGGTCGCCCTTGATGGATCAGTTCGGATTTCAAGGAAGGGGAATGCCAAGCTGATCGCAGATCGCCCAACGAGGCCTGGGCCGATCTCTTGGTGGCGGGGGACCGACGAGACTCGCTCTGTGGTCCGCGCCACTTGGCGTGCTTCGATCCGCCGATCTCGCGGCAACCGTGAGCACGGACGTGGCGCTCCAGATCGCGGCGCTTCACGCGGCTACGAAGCGCAGCTGCTCACGATCGGCCTCCGGTGTCCGCCCGGCAAGCTCCTCGTCAGGAGTCAGAACCGTGCGAAGAGCATCGAGGACGTTCTCCTTGGCTTCCTCGCGCGCATGACCCTGACTGATCGCACCGGGAACCTCCAGGACACGGGCCACGATCCAGCCCTCCTCGTCGGGACTGTCGAAGGAAAGCGTGAAGTCGACCGAGATAGCCATACTGGAACGGTACCGCCTCGGTCGAGGCCTCTAATTGGGCCTGGAGGTTGGCGATTCGCATCGCCGCCGTGCTCCTTGTCACGACCCTGCTGCCGGCGCGGACCTCGGCGCCGTCTTTACCCGGCGAGCCTGATCCCCGCCGTCGGCCCCAGCCGTGGCCAGGTCCTCGGCTCGCTCCAACTCGACCACAGGCGCGCCCTCAAACTTGGCGGGCCTCGATCCTCGGCCCTCGGCTCGGTGGGTAGATTGAGGCCCGATGGGCGAAGCGGCGATCAGGGTCGAGGGGCTGCGCAAGTCATACGGCGATAACGAGGCGGTTCGCGGCATCGACTTCGAGGTCGCCGCGGGCGAGGTGTTCGGCTTCCTCGGCCCCAACGGCGCGGGCAAGACGACGACGATCGAGATCCTCGAGGGCTACCGGCCCCGCACCGGGGGCACGGTCTCGGTGCTGGGCGTCGACCCGGGCGCGCCGACGCGGGAGTGGCGCAACCGGGTCGGGCTGGTCCTGCAGGAGTGCGAAATGAACCCGGTGCTGACGGTGCGCGAGACGGTGACCCTCTTCTCCAGCTTCTTCAGCTCCCCCCGCCCGGTGGAGGAGACGATCGAGCTGGTCGGTCTGGGCGAGAAGCGCGAGGCGCGGATCGCCACCCTCTCCGGCGGCCAGAAAAGGCGCGTCGACGTCGCCTGCGGGATCATCGGCGACCCCGATCTGGTCTTCCTCGACGAGCCGACCACCGGCTTTGACCCCTCCGCCCGCCGCGACGCCTGGACCATGATCGAAGGCCTCAAGGATCTCGGTAAGACCGTCTTCCTCACCACCCACTACATGGACGAGGCTCAGCATCTCGCCGACCGGGTGGCGATCCTGCGGGGGGGAGAGCTGGTCGCTGAAGGCAGCACCGAGGAGCTGGGAACCTCGCTCGGCCAGCGCACCGTGGTCCGCTTCGGTCTGCCCAACGGCGTCGGCGCCCGAGACCTCGGCGCGCGCATCTCTGCGCCGCTGCAGATCGCCGGCAGGGAGGCCAGCTTCGCGACCGAGCAGCCCCAGCGCGACGTCTACCACCTGCTCGGCTGGGCGCAGGACAAGGGGGTCGAGCTCGCCGGGCTGGAGGTTCGCCGCCCCAGCCTGGAGGACATCTTCCTCGAGCTGACCTCGGAGGGAGAGGGCGGGCGATGAGCGTCGGCCGGCTGGTCGCGGTCCAAGCCCGCTACCTGCTCCTCGCCCGCTCACGCGAGCCGCGGGCGATTGTCTTCACCGTCGCCTTCCCCTTTTTCTTCCTCGTCATCTTCAACTCGATCTTCACCACCAGCCACCCGATCGAACTCGGCGGCGGCTTGAAGATCGACGCGAAGGCCTACTTCACCGCCGGGATCATCGCCTACGCCACGGCGCTATCGACCTTCACCTCCCTGGCGATGGTCCTCACCACCCAGCGCGAGAGCGGTCAGCTGAAACGCTTCCGCGGCACCCCGATGCCGCCCTGGACCTTCGTCGCCGCTCAGATGTGCGCGGCGATCGTCCAGGTGATCGGAATGGCCGTGCTGCTAATGGCGGTGGGCAAGATCGCCTACGGGGTGGCGCTGCCGGGGAGCACCGCCGTCGGCTTCGTCCTCTACGTGCTGCTCGGCGCGGCGACCTTCTGCGCCATGGGGATGGCGCTCACCGTCTTCACCCCCAGCGCCGATGCCGCCGCGGCGATCGGCCCCTTCAGCGTCGTCGTCCTCTCCTTCATCTCCGGGGTCTTCGTCCCGATCAACACCCTGCCCCACTGGCTGGCGCAGATCGGCCGCGTCTTCCCCCTCTATCACCTGGCCGACGGCCTGCAGCGGACGCTGGCCCCCGGCGCCACCGGGCTCGGCCTCAGCGCCGGCGACGTCGCCGTGCTCGGGATCTGGGGGATCGCCGCGGTGTTCACCGCGGCCCGCCGCTTCCATTGGGAGCCGCAGGCCTCGCGCGGCTGAGGCGCCGCTGGCCGGCGCTCAGTCCTCCTCGCCGCCCTCATCGGCGATCTTTGCCTCCAGCTCCTTCATCACCTCGGGGTCGCGCAGTGTCGTCACGTCGCCCAGGGCCCGGCCCTCGGCGATGTCGCGCAGCAGACGGCGCATGATCTTGCCCGAGCGCGTCTTCGGCAGGTCCTCGGCCCAGACGATCCGCTTGGGCCGGGCGAATTTGCCGATCCGCTCGGCGACCGCGGCGCGGATCTCCTCCACCAACTCCTCGCTTTCCCCGGTGCCCCCGCGCAGGGTGACGAAGGCGCAGATCGCCTGGCCGGTGTCCTCGTCGGACTGGCCGATCACCGCCGCCTCGGCGACCTTCTGGTGGGCGACGATCGCCGACTCGACCTCGGCGGTCGAGGGCCGGTGGCCGGAGACGTTGACCACGTCGTCGATGCGGCCGATCACCCAGAAGTAGCCGTCGCGATCGCGCCGTGCCGCGTCGCCGACCATGTAGGTCTGCGGTCCGAAACGCGAGAAGTAGGTACCGAGGAAGCGCTCGTCCTCCCGGTAGAGGCCGCGCAGCATCGAGGGCCAGGGGCGCTTGATCACCAGCAGCCCCTGTCCCTCGGCGAGCGGCTCGCCGTCCCGCTCATCGACCACCTCGGCCTCCACCCCGGGGAACGGCGTGGTCGCCGAACCGGGCTTGGTCGCGGTGATCCCCGGCAGCGGCGTGATCATGATCGCCCCGGTCTCCGTCTGCCACCAGGTGTCGAGGACCGGGCAGCGCCCGCCGCCGATCACCCTGTGGTACCAGAGCCAGGCCTTGGGGTTGATCGGCTCGCCGACCGAGCCCAGCAGCCGCAGCGAGGAGAGGTCGTGCCTGGCGGGGATCTCCGCCCCCCACTTGATGAAGGTGCGGATCGCGGTCGGCGCGGCATAGAGGATCGTCGCCCCGTAGCGCTCGATCAGCTCCCACCAGATCCCCTTGTGGGGGTAGTCCGGCGCCCCCTCCCACATCACGCTCGTCGCCCCGTTGCACAGCGGCCCGTAGACGATGTAGGAGTGGCCGGTGACCCAGCCGACGTCGGCTGCGCACCAGTAGACGTCGCTCTCGGGCTTGAGGTCAAAGACGTAGCGGTGGGTCGCCGCGACCCCGGTCAGGTAGCCGCCGGTGGTGTGGAGGATCCCCTTCGGCTTCGCCGTGGAGCCGGAGGTGTAGAGGATGAAGAGCGGATGCTCGGCCTCCATCGGCTCGGCCGGGCAGTCGGGCTCGGCCGCCGCCAGCAGCTCCTCGTAGAAGTGGTCGCGACCCTCACGCATCGGGCACTCGATGCCCGTGTGCCGGACGACGATGATCGTCTCCAACCTCGGCAGACCACCCATCTGCTCGTCGACCCGGGCCTTGATCGGCGCCGTGGTGCCCTTGCGCCGCGCCCCGTCGACGGTCACCAGCGCCTTGGCCTCGGAGAACTCGATCCGCTCGCGCACCGCCTCGGCGGAGAAGCCGCCGAAGACGACGTTGTGGATCGCGCCGATGCGGGCGCAGGCGAGCATCGCGACGACGACCTCGGGGATCATCGGCAGATAGACGCCGACCACGTCGCCCTTGACCACGCCGAGGTCCTTCAGCCCGTTGGCCAGGCGCTGCACGTCACGGTGCAGCTCGGCATAGGTGACGTCTCGCTCCTCCCCCTCCTCGCCGCGCCAGTGGTAGGCGACCCGCTGGCCCCGGCCGGCATCCACGTGGCGGTCGAGGCAGTTGGCCGAGGCGTTCAGACGGCCGTCCTCAAACCATCGGTAGAAGGGGGGATTGGAGTCCTCTAGCCCGATGCTCGGCTCGCTCTCCCAGTCGAGCAGCTCGGTCGCCTGGCGCATCCACCAGGCCTCGGGGTCGGCGGCGGCCTCGGCATAGATTGCCGGATCGCTCCACAGCGCTCGTTGGCGGAACTCCGCCGGCGGCTCGAAGCGCTCGACCTCCAGCAGAGCGCTCAGCTCCCGCTCCAGCTCTGATGAATCCTGCTGCTCTGCCATGCCTCTCCCCTCCTCAGTCTCGGCCCCGCGGCCCCAGCGGCAGTGGCGCCCGCTCAAGGGTCGCGTTTGCTGGAGCCGCGAACGATGCATACCAGGCCATCGCCGCGCTCGCCACTCCGATCCAGCCCCCGGCTTCGTTCACCCTTGCTCTGATCGGCGTTGCAACTAACGCCAGGAAGGTGGTGAGGAAAAACAGGAGGAAGACCGGGGCCACGGCGACCGCCCTCCGCGGTGGGGCGATGAGCACGCAGGTGGAGAAAATTCCCCCGGCCCCAGCCCCACCGAGCACCTGGCGCCCACCCCCGCCGAGGGTCTGCTGGCGGGCGCGATGGTCGCTGACTCCATGGATCTCTCCTTCCCTGCGCCGATCCTCCGCTACCCGCTTTAGGGCCAAACAATTCCGCCCGAGGGCGAGCCGGCGATTTATCCGCCCGCCCTGGGCCCCTCGGCCAGAGCTCAGAGGGCGATAATCAGGCTGCTGGCGAGACCGACCACGATGCAGTAGAGGCCGAACGGCGTCAGCCGATTGGTCAGGAAGAAGCGGAGCAGGAACCTGACCGCGAAGTAGGTGGTGATCGCCGCGGCCAGGGCGCCGACCAGTGCCTGACCGCGCACCCCGTTCCCGGTCGAGCCGAGCAGTTCCGGCAGCTTCAGCACGCCCGCGGCGCCGATGACCGGCGTCGCCAGCAGGAATGCGTAGCGGGCGGCGTCCTCGTTGGAGAGGCCGACCAGCAGCCCGCCGCCCATGGTCACGCCCGAGCGCGAGATCCCCGGGATCAGCGCCGAGGCCTGGGCGACTCCGATCGCGAAGGCCTGCCTGAAGCCGATCTTCGAGATGCGCGTGTCCGAATCGCCGAGATCCTCGCCGGGACGAGGCGGTCGCCGCCGGTAGCGCTCGAAGACCAGCAGCAACACCCCGTTGAGGGTGAGGAAAATCGCCGCCGTCTCGGCTGAGGCGAACAGCGTGCGCAGCGGGTTTTGCAGGGCGAATCCGAGCAGCCCGGCGGGGATCGTCCCGGCGACGAGCAGCCAGCCGAGCCGCGCGTCTGTGTCCTCGGCGTCGATCCGGCGATCGCGCAGAGAGCGACCCAGGCCGCGGAAGATCCGCATCCAGTCCTTGAAGAAGAAGCCGAAGAGGACGGCCGCCGTGGCGCAGTGGGTGGCGACCAGGAAGGCGAGGAAGTAGGAGTCGTTTTGGTGGATGTTCCAGCCGAAGAGCTACGGGGCGATCACGCTGTGGCCCAGGCTGGAGATCGGGAAGGGCTCGGCGATCCCCTGCAGGGCCCCGAGCACGATCGCCTGGAAAAAGGAGATGGGTTCCATCAGAGCCCGGGCAGCCTACGCGCAGATCCTCAGCTCGGCCGCCCCGCAGCTCAGGCGCTCGCTGCCTTCTCGGCCATCCTCGCCGGGCTGATCCGCACCACGTCCCAGGCGAGGCCGAGCTTCTCCAGCCCCCAGATCACCGCCCCGGAGCCGTCCAGCTGCCAGCGCCGCAGCCCGTGTCGGGCGGAGGTCGGGAAGGCGTGGTGGTTGTTGTGCCAGGACTCGCCCATCGTCGGCAGCGCCAGCCAGGCGAGGTTGCGCGACTCATCACCCGTGGGGAAGGGCTGGCGACCGAAGAAGTGGCAGAGGCTGTTGACGCTGAAGGTGACGTGGTGGAGGACGAAGATCCGCACCGCGCCGCCCCACAGCATCGCGGTGAGAGCACCGACGACGGTACCGGTCAGCGCCCAGCCGAGGGCGAAAGGGAAGGCCAGGCCGACCAGCACCCAGAGGAAGAACAGTCGGTCGACCCAGCGCATCGCCGGGTCGGCCATCAGGTCCTTTGCGTAGCGGTCTTCGTCGGCGACCTCGGAGTCGCGGAATACCCAGCCGATATGCGCGTAGAAGAGGCCGCGCAGGGCGCCGCGGAAGCCGGAGCCGTGACCGACGTGGGGGCTGTGCGGGTCGCCCTCCTCATCGGAGAAGCGATGGTGCTTGCGGTGAGTTGCGACCCACTCGATCACCGGGCCCTCGACCGCCGCCGAGCCCAGGACGCCGCAGGTCAAGCGCACCCAGCGATGGGTCTTGAAGCTGCCGTGGGTGAGCAGGCGGTGGAAACCGACCGTGATGCCGAAGCCGAACAGCAGGTAGGTGACGGTGAAGACCAGCAGGTCCTGCCAGTGCAGCAGCCCGCCCCAGCCGAAGACCACGCCAACGATCAGCAGCGCTGGGGGGATGACCGTGACCAGGGCGCTGGCGAAGCGATCGAGGGCGGGGTTCTCCACCGGCCGCACGTCGGAGCGCGCAGGCTCAGTCGTCACGCTCGCCACTCCTATCCATGCCGTCTCCTTCGCGCCGCAGGTTGTGGGGGGCGCGGAGTCTACGTGGCCCCGCTAAAAGCGCAGGCTCAGTAACCGGGCGGGTGGCGGGCGATGAAACCAGCCGGGTTGTCGACCGGCGAGGGGTGCCAGCGCGGACCGGGGCCGCCGACGGTGTCGAAGGCCAGGCCGGCGATCGTCATCCAGGCGTGTTCGGCGTTGGCGTAGACCGTGATCCAACGCCCCGGCCCCGGGTCGCCCCAGGTCTCCAGGCCGGTCGAGTCGAGCGGGCTGGAGAGGAAGCCGCCGCCGTGCAGGGCGAAGCTGACCGCGCCGGAGCAATCATATCCGGGCGATTCGAAGGACGCGTGGCCGCCGCCCCAAATGTAGGGGGTGGTGGCGATCGAGTTGGCGGCGGCGATCGCTGCCCGCACGGCCGCGGGGGCGGAGGCGGGCGCGCTCGCCTCGCTTTCGGAGATGAAGTTGGCGGTCTCACCCGGGCTGAGCGGCGCCGGCGCCGCGGTCGGCCCGGCAGGCCCGGCCGGCGTCACCATCTGCGAGGTGATCGCGGCCAGGTTGTTGCTCAGCGCCTGTTCGCGCGACTCCAGCGATTCGAGCTCCTGGCGGCGCTGCGCCTGGGCCGCCTTCAGCTTGGCGAAGCGCGCCTGCGCGGCGGCGCTGGCGGCGGCGATTTCGCGCTCGTTGGCGGCGATCGCGTCGCGAGCCGAGCGGATGCGGGCCCGGGCGGCGGCCAGCCGCGCGACCACGCCCTGCACTTCGTCGCGCAGCGTCTTGACCCGGCCGACGACCGAGTCGTCATAGCTCTGAATCCGGTTCAGGTATTCGGTCTGGGTCGCCAGCTGGGACCAGCTCGCCGATTCGACGATCGCGTTCAGCACATCCGGGCTCCCGGACTCATAGATCGCCACCATCCGGCCGCGCAGCATCGCCAGGGCGCGGCTGAGCTGCGCCCTTACCTTCTGCAGGTGGCGACGCTCCACCAGCAGTTCGGCGCTGGCCTTCTGCAGTTCGGATTGCTTGGCGGCAAGCTCGGCCTGAACCTTGGCCTGGCGCTGGCGCAGTTCGGAGACTTCGCCGATCATCGAGTTGATCGCGGTGTTCTGTTCGGCGATCGTCGCCGAGAGCGAGTTCTGGCTGGCCCGCACGTGGGCCAGCCTGCCCTGGGTGCTCTGCATCTTTTGCTGGAGGTCCTGGGCAGGAGCGCTCGCCTCGGCCAGAGCCAGGGCGCTGACGATCGCCAGCAACAGGGCCGCCAGCAATATCGACCCCCGCCGGGTCACGCTCGGATATGTGTCAGAGAAGGAAGCCCGCATCGATCCTCGCCCGGCCCCCAGGGGGGATCGGCAAGGTCGCGCAGGCTAGCGAAATCGCCGTCTGATTGTTAGGAGTTGCTAATAACTTGCAACTTCGGTTGCAGCTCGTGCCTGCAAAGAGGGGATATCGATCAGGCGTCGACGGGCCTGGAGCTAGGGTCCGGGCGGGATCAACGTCCTCATCCTGGCGATCATCTCAGCCATCTCGCCGGCGATCCTGGCCGTCGTCATCGTCCTCCTCAGCCGGCCCAACCCGCGGCGGCTGCTGCTCGCCTACCTCCTCGGCGGGATGGCGGCCAGCGTCGCCGTCGGCCTGGCCATCGTCGCCTCGCTGAAGGAATCGCAGCTGCTCGCCGGACCCAGCCCGGCGACCGGCCCGGTCCTCGACTTCACGATCGGTGCGCTGGCGCTGATCGTGGCCTTCGTCCTGGCCACCGAGCGCGACGCGAACTTCGAGCAGCGCCGCCGCCAGCATCGCGCCGCTCGTCCTCATCGCGACCCGTGGTCTGAGCGGGTTCTCAGCCGCGGCAATGTCCCGATCGCCTTCGCCGTGGGCATCGCGCTCAACCTCCCCGGAGCCTTCTACCTCGTCGGCCTGAAGGACATCGCCGCCGGCCAGAGGGGAATCGGCGCCCAGGTCCTGGCCGTCCTCGTCTTCAACCTGATCATGTTTGTCCTCGCCGAGGTGCCGCTGCTCGGCTACTGCCTGGCGCCGGAGGCGACGCGGGCCAGGGTCGAGCAGCTGAACGCCTGGCTGGCCCACCACGCCCGCCGGATTGTGGTGTCCGTGGCGACCCTGGCCGGCCTCTATCTGATCGGGCGTGGAATAGTCGGCGTGGCCTGAGGCTCAGGCGAGAAGCCTGGTCTTCGCTTTCTCGAACTCCTCGGCGGAGATCGCGCCCTTTTCTTTCAGCTCGTTCAGCTTGTGCAGCTCATCGGCGGGCGAGACGTGGGCCTGTTCTTGGATGTAGGCGTCCATGTGGTGCTTGGCCTCGGCCTGCGCTTTGAGCGCCCGTTCGCGCATCCCGCCGCCCCGGGCGATCAGGTAGATCAGGGCGGTGATGAAGGGGATGAAGACGAGGAACAGCACCCAGAGCGCCTTTGACCACCCGGATAGCTGGTGGTCGCGAAACAGGTCGCTGAGGATCGTGATCAGGATCCAGATCCAGATGACGAAGAAAAAGATCTCCAGGGCCAGCAGAAGCGCGTCACCGAGGCTGAAATTGGCAAGCAGCAAAGCGGCCTCCTTTCGGTTCGTTGGAACGAGACAGCGGCAAGGGCGCCGCGCTCGGTTGCCCCACCACGCTAACCCCGTCGCCTCCCCTGCGCATCCGCAGTTTTCGCCTATCCGCCTGCGGCCTTGCCGGCCAGGCGCTGGGAGAAGAGCACCGCCGCCACCGAAGTGGCGAGGTTGAGGCTGGAGACCCCCGGTCGCATCGGGATGCCAAGGCGCGCGTCGGCGCGGGCCAGCAGCTCGGGGCTGAGGCCCTGGCGCTCGGTGCCGAAGGCCAGGACGGCGCGGGGCGGCAGCCCGTCGGGGCGCAGGTCCCCCCCTCCCGGATCGATCGCCACCAGCGCTCGATCGCTCTCCTCCAGGCGCTCCACCGCCGCCACCGGCAGGGCGAACTGCAGGCCCGCCGCACCGCGCACCGCCTCGGGGTTCCAGGGATCGTTGCGCCCCGTGGTGAGGACGCCGGCCGCGTCGGCGGCCGCCGCCACCCGCACGCAGGCGCCGACGTTGGCCATGCTGCGCGGGTCCTCCAGCAGCAGCAGAGGCACCGGCCTCTCGTTCGCCAGCGCCGCCGCCACGTCGACCGCCGGGCGGTGGGCGATCGCAACGACCCCGGTGCGCGGCGGGCGCGGGACCATCGCCGCCAAGGTCTCCTCCTCCACCGCGCTCACCCGCGCCCCCAGGGTGGCGATCAGGTCCGGCGCCAGCTCGGCCGCCAGCCGCGCCAGCTCGGCCGGGTCCACGGCGAGGGCCTCCACCACCTCGGCGCCGAAGCGCAGCGCGTGCTTCAGGGCGTGAAAGCCCTCCAGCACGACCAGGCCAGGGTCGCGGCGCGCCTGGCGAAACCGCTGCGCCAGATCCTCGCTCACCGCGCCGGCGTCCCGCGGCAGGGGCGGCGCGCTGGATCGCCCTGCCTCCGCCGCCCGCTCAAGGAATCGGCACGCCGCCGCCACCGCCGCCCGGGTGGGAGGGCGCCGGGGCGGGGTTGGGTTTCGGCCCCGGAGCCGGGGTGTGCGACGGGCTCGGTGTGTTGCCGGGCCCCTGGCCCCTGTTCGGAGCCGTGGTCGGCGGGATCGCATTGCCGCTCGCTTGGTAGCCGCTGGTCGTCGGCGGGGCGGTCGAGGCCGCCCCCCCGACGGTGTGTTCGCTGTGCAGGGCCGAGAGCGCGGGCAGGCTGGGGGGAACCGGGAATTCAGGACAGTTTCGGCCCTGGGCTTCCTCCATGTAGGAGCGCCAGATCGGCCCCGCCGTCGGCCCGCCGAAGCCGGTCGATTCGCGCGAATCGGGGTGCCCGACCCAGACGGCCGTCGAGTAGAGCGGCGTGTAGCCGACGAACCAGGCATCGGAATCGCCCTCCGAGGTGCCCGTCTTGCCCGCCTCGGAGGGGCAGCCGATCGAGGTGTAGCCGGCTCCCGTTCCCTGGGTGATGACTCCCTCCAGCAGTTTGGTCACGTCGTATGCCTGGCCGGGAGTCAGCACGCGGTTACCCGCCTGCAGGCTGGGTTCGTCGACCTTGCCGTTGGGGAACACGACTTTGCTCACCGCCGTCGCCTCGTGGTGGATGCCGCCGTCGGCCAGGGTCGCGTAGCCGTCGGCCATTTCCAGCGGCGTGACGCCGACCCGCAGGCCGCCGATCGCCTCCGCCGGCACCGATTCCAGCGGCGCTTCGATTCCCATTTCGTGCGCGGTCTTGGTCACGTTCGTGGGGCCGACGTCGAGATCGAGCTGGGCGTAGACGACATTCACCGAGTTCCAGGTGGCGGTGGCCAGGGACATCGTCCCCTGCCCGGGCTCGGCGTTGTTGACGGTCCAGGTCCCCCCGCCCGGCACGGCGAGAGTCTTGGGAGAGCTGCCGTTGTAGTAGGTGGTGTAGGGGTCGACCCCCTGCTTGATCGCGGTGGTCAGCACGTAGACCTTGAACGAGGAGCCCGGCTGGCGGTGAGCCTGCCAGGCGTAGTTGAACTGACTTTCCTTTGAGTAGGCCTGGGTCGAGGCGAGGGCGACGATCTCGCCGTTGGTCGGGTTGACCGAGGCCAGGGCGGCGGCGGGGCCGGCGCCGCTGTAGCAGACCGAGCAGGATTCGACCGCTTTCTGAGCCTTTTCCTGCAGCTGGGGGTCGATCGCCGTGTAGGCCTTGAGGCCGCCGTTGCGCACGGTGTTGATCCCGTACTTTTTGATCAGTTCCTGCTCCACCAGATCGAAGAGGAAGGGGTCCTTGATCGTCTGGTACTTGTGGCCGGGGTGCAGCCCGAGCCCCAGGTGGACGGTGCCTTCGTAGCGCGCCGGGGTGATGTAGCCCTGTTCCTCCATCACCTTGAGCACCTCGTTGCGTCGTCCGAGGGCCGCCTTGGGATCGACCAAGGGGTTGTATTCGGAGGGTGCCTGCGGCAGACCGGCGATCATCGCTGCCTGCCTCAAGTTCAGGTCCCGGGCGGGTCTGCTGAAGTAGGTCTGCGCCGCCGCTTCCGCCCCGACCGCGGCCTCCCCTTCCACCGTTCCATACGGCGCCGTGTTGAGGTAGGCGGTGAGGATCCAGTTCTTGGAATGGGCTTCCTCCTCCTCTTCTGCCAGGTGAGCTTCGATCAGCTTTCGCCTGATCGTCTCTTCGGGATGTTGGATGTAGAGGTCGCGGACCAGCTGCTGGGTGATCGTCGAAGCACCCTGCACCGGCTTTCCTCCGGCCAACAGATCCTTCCAGGCGGCGCGGGCGATGCCGGCCGGGTCGATGCCGCCGTGGTGGTAGAAGTTCCTGTCCTCGATCGCGATCGTCGCGTCCTTCAGCAGTTGTGGCAGGGCGCCCGAGGGAACCGGCTGGCGGATGTTGCTGGAGGGAATGAAGCCGATCAGGCTGCCGTTGGCGGCATAGATCGCCGACGAGCGCCCTTTCTCCACCGGTCTCAGGCTGGAGAGCGGGGGGGCGGAGTCATAGACCTTGATCGCCCAACTCACCGCGACGCCGCACACCACCACCGCCAGGCCGGCGAAGATTGCGCCCAGGAGCAGGAGCCTCTTCTTCCAGCTTGCACCGTGCGATCTGCGTCGCCTTCGCCTACTCGTCGTCATCGGGAAAAAATTGTAGGCGGGCGGGCGATTCCCTCCTTTCCCCGCCGCGGGCCGGGATGGATCTGCCGACCTCGAGCCCGGCGGGGAGCCGGGGCTCTCCGAGTGTGAGAATCGAGGCCCCCCGATCGAGAGAGGAGAAGCAATGGGCAGCGCATCACCCCCAACCCACCTCCCCACCAGGCGCCTGGGCGATTCCGAGCTCGAGGTCTCGCTCGTCGGCCTCGGCTGCAACAACTTCGGACGCCGGCTCGAGCTGGAGGGCACCGCTGCCGTACTCGACGCCGCCCTCGCCGCCGGGGTGACCCTGTTTGACACCGCCGACATCTACGGTGGGGCCGGGGCCAGCGAGCGGCTGATGGGAGAGGCCCTGGAGGGCCGACGCGAGAGATATGCGATCGCGACCAAGTTCGGGATGGAGATGAGCGGCGCCGACGGCGTTCCCGAGGTCCCTCGCGGCTCGCGCGAGTACATCCGCTGGGCGATCGAGGGATCACTGCGCCGACTCCGGGTCGAGCGGATCGACCTCTACCAGTACCACCGGCCCGACGGGATCACGCCGATCGCCGAGACGCTGGCGGCGATGGACGAGCTGGTCGGCGAGGGCCTGGTCGGCGCGATCGGCTGCTCCAACTTCAGCGCCGCCCAGCTGGAGGAGGCCGAGCGCGCCGCGGGGGAGGCGGGCCTGGCGCGCTTTGTCACCCTGCAGAACCACTACAGCCTGCTGGAGCGCGGGATCGAGGCCGAGGTCGCACCCGCCTGCCAGCGCCTCGGGGTCTCGATCCTGCCCTACTTCCCGCTGGCCAGCGGCCTGCTCAGCGGCAAGTACCGGCGGGGAGAGCGCGGACCGAGCGGCAGCCGCCTGGGCGGCGCCGAGAGCGCCGGCAGCGAAGAGCAATTCGACGTCGTCGAGGCCCTGCGCTCCTACGCGACCGAGCGCGGCATCGGCGTCCTCGACGTGGCGATCGCCGGCCTCGCGGCCCAACCCGCGGTGGGCTCGGTGATCGCCGGCGCCACCCGGCCCGAGCAGATCGCCGCCAACGTCGCCGCGCTTGGCTGGGAGCCGACCCCCGAAGATCTCGCCGAGCTCGACCGAATCGCGCCGACCCCCCGGGGCTGAGCCTCAGCCCTGCTTCAGCTGCCGGGCGAGGCGGCGCATCGCCTTACCGTAGGCGCGCCGGGTGAAGGCCCGGGTCAGCGGCGGGAGGAGGCGTTCCCAGCGCGAGGCCTCGACCCACGCCAGCTCAAAGGAGATCTTCGTCCCGCCCCCCGGCGCCTCCTCGATCAGATAGGTGTTGCGGGTGCGCCGCTTCCCCTTCGCGCCGACCTCCTCCTCGAGGATCCGGCCCGGCTCGGACTCGATCACCTCGAAATCGGTCCAGTCCTGGGAGCCGGGGACGTTGGTCCGCGCCTCCGCCCGCGCCCCCACGCCGCGACTGGGGCCCGAGAACCCCCAGTCGGTGAACAGGTGGCCGAGGAACGCCTGATGGTTGGCGAGCAGGTCGAGGAACTCGAAGACCTGGCGCGGGGACTGGCCCACGCTGACGGAGACGGTCGCTGGCTTCACGGCCGCGATCCTTGCAGCAACAGCGCGGCGTCGGCGCCCCGCGCTCAGGCCGCCGAGGCACCTCCGAAGCCCCAGGGGGCGACGATCATCAGCTTCCAGGCGCTTTCCAGGCGACGCAGAAGGACGACGGAGTTGGAGGTCCGGACGAAGGAGGAGCTGTCCGCGGCGTCCAGGCGCATCGTCCAGCGTTCGGCGCTGAGCGCGACGTCGCCCACCGGCAGGATCTTGCGCAGCTCGATCTGAATCTGGGGCCGCATCTGGATCAGCTGGGCAAGGGTGGCGCGGATCTCCTGGCGGCCGTGGATCACGGTGGCGTCGGGAGTGAGGAAGCAGGCATCGCGGGCGAGGCTCGATGCCGCGGCCGCGAGGTCGCCCGAGCAGAGCGCGTCGACGAAGGCGACCAGGGCCCGCTCGGGGGCGCTGGGGAGGATGGAGGGGGCCGGGCTCAGGTCGAGGACCCTCACCTCCTCGGTGAGGGTCGGGTGGTCGGGTGGTGTCATGCGATCGTTACCCCCGCACCGTGCACGGTTTGAGGAAATCCCCGGTGAGGAAGGTGCCGCCCTGGAATTCGAATTCGCCTTTGGCCTGCAGGTGGCCGGTTTCGCAGCGGGCATTGACGTAGGAGTAGTTGTGGCCCTTGTAGCTCCATTTGCGCCCGATCGTCAGGTGACCGGAGACCGGGACCCCGGCGCCACCGGCGATCGGCGGGATCGTTCCTTTGGTCCGGTAACCGAAGACGCCGTCGTGGATTTTTTCGATCACGATCAAAACGATGTAGGTGGTCGGGACCGGGACCGTGAGGTAGGCATGGGCCAGGACCGTCGGGTCGCCGTTCTTGAGCGGGCCGTTGAAGAGGGTCAGCGGTGAGGAGACGGGAAGCGGGGCGGATTCGGGGAACTGCACGACCGCCTTGCCCTCGCCCTCGCCGACGATCGCCGCGGGGCAGGCGTGGCGCGCCTGGGCGGTCGTCGTCGCCGCCAGCTTGCTCATCGAGCATCGCGGCAGGCCGGTGGTCTGCACCGAGCCGTGCCGGTCGAAGTCGATGGTCAGCGTTTTCAGGATCGGTGGCAGGGCACCGGAGACGGTCGAGATCGAGCCCCCGCCATGCAGGGTGATCGGGGCGTTTTCGTGCTTGGGAAGCGCCGTGGGCGCAAAGCCGCCTTCGGCGTTGACGATGATCTGGCCGGCGGTGAGCTTCAGAGCGTAGGCGCTGGCCGCGGTGACCAGCACAGCCAGGGCCAGGGCCGCGGCGATCAGGGTCTTCTTTCGCATCAACTCTTCCTCCGTCGGTCGTCGTGCGTCATGGAATCAACTGTGTTGCTTGGGGAGCGCTCGCTCCCGCCTGCGGCTTCGGCCAGCGCACCGGTGACAATCGCGCGCAGGGCATCGGCAAGCCCCTCGACGTCATGGCGACCGGCGCCCAGCTGGCGCACGCCCATGCCGGTGATCACGGCGACCACGGCGCCGGCGTGGCGGCTGGCGGCGGGGACGCCGAGGGCTTCCAGCGCGGCCGCGGCGAGGCCTTCGTAGGCGGCGAAGCAGCGACGCGAGGCCTCCTGCAGCGCGGGCTGGCGCGAGGCGCGCAGGTGCAGCTCCAGCTCGGCCACGTGCTCTGGGCGGTCGATGCTCTCGGAGGCGATCCGCTGCACCTCGGCCGCCACCTGCATGCGGCTGGGTGGAGGGCGCCGCGAGCGGAGCTCGGCGGCGATCGCCTCCAGGCGCCCCACCTCCTCCTCCACATAGATCAGCAGGCACTCTCGCAGCAGCTCCTCCTGGCTGGGGAAGTGGTAGGTGAGCGAGCCGAGGGAAACACCTGCGGCTGCCGCCAGCCGGCGGTTGCTGATCGCACCAATTCCCTCGCGCCCGATCAGCTCGAAGGCGCCGCGGAGGATGCGCTCGCGCGTGGCGGGCGCCTCGCGCGCATCGGGTGCGGGCCGGATGGATGTTGCGGTGGGCATCGGTGCCGGTTTCTCTCCTCGTTCGGTCGAACGAACCAATATCTTAGCCCAGCCGTGTTCTCCCTACATCCAGGCCCCGGCGCCCGAGGACGACGCAGCGCGTGAGCGATCCGTCGGGCTCGCACTACTTCCCTCCCGGCCGCTCGATCGCCCGTCGCGTCCACGGCGAGCGCTCGGTTGGGTTGCTCTACGGCCAGCGGGCCCTCTTGATCGGGGCGCTCGAACCGCTCACCTACACCGCGACGATGCTCAGCACGGGCTCCTCCGATCGACCCTTCGAGCGGCTCGCGCGCACAGCCAAGATTCAGGAGACGGTCCTGCTCGGCACCCGCGAGGAGGCCGACGAGGCCCTGGCCGGGGTACGCCGCCTGCACGAGCGAACCCGGGGCACGCTGCCCCAGGCGGCGGGCCCCCACCACGCGGGCACCCCCTACTCGGCCTCTGACCCCGAGCTGATGCTGTGGACCCTGGCGGTGATCGCGGACTCGGGACGGGCGATGTATGAAGCGTTGGTGCAAAATCTGAGTGAGGGGGAGCGCGAGGCGCTGTGGCAGGACTACGTGCGCTTCGGCGAGCTGTTCGGCCTCCCGCGCAGGGAGGTTCCCGCAAGCCAGCGCGAATTCCGCGACTGGTGGGAGGCCAAGCTCTCCTCCCCCGACCTGCGCCCGACCGAGCACGCGCTGGAGATGGCGCCGCTATTTGCCTTCCGCCAGCCGGTCTCGGCACCGGCGCGGGGCAACCTCGCGATCCAGAACCACATCATCAAGGGAACGCTTCCGCCGCGAGTGAGGGAGATCTTCGGCATCCGCTGGAGCGCCGCGCACGAGGCCTCCTTCCGCTCCATCACCGCCACCCACCGGCGCGCCCACCACCTCTTCCCCCGCCCGCTGCGCCGCGGCCGCAACGACATCTTCTTCGACGCCGTCAGCCGCAGCGAGCGGCGGCGTGGGGGCACCGCGATCCCCGGTCTCGGACCCGGTGCCTCGTAGGGGACCAAGGTCGGCGAGGCGCTCTCCCTAGACTCTGTCCATGTCCAACTACGCGATCAAGAACCTGATGGAGGTCGAGGAATCTGCCCCCGACAGCGCGGTCGAGGCCCGGTTCTCGCGCAAGCACCTCGACTCGACCGAACTGGGAGTCAGCTACTTCCACTATCCGCCCAACCACCGCTCGACGAATGGCCATAGCCATGAGGTCCAGGAGGAGGCCTACGTGGTCCTCGGCGGCTCCGGCTGGATCAAGCTCGACGACGAGGCGATCGAGCTGCACAAGTGGGACGTGGTCCGTGTCTCCCCACCCGTGGTCCGGGCCTTCGACGCCGGACCGGAGGGACTTGAAGTAATCGCGGTGGGCGGCAGCAAGCCGGAGGGCGGCGACGGGGTGCGCGTCCCCGACCGCTGGCCCGCCGAGGGCGAGTGAGCGCGGGCCGGGGCCCGCGCTAGCTGACGAGCCCAGAGACGTTCCGAACGTCGTGAGGTAGGTCCGGGCCTGCCGAGAGGCTGTGGGTGTTCAAAGCTCACGACCTCAAGGAGGCCCGGAATGCAACACGCTAACTCCCCGCTCACCCCGAAGGGCAGGCATCGCATGGTCTTGCTCGTCGAGGAGGAGGACCTCACGTTCGAGGCGGCCGCGGCCGCCTCGAACGTGGCGAAGTCGACCCGTTGGGAGTGGGTGCGGCGCTGGCGGGCGGCGGCGGAGGACGAACGGCGCGGCCTCGCCTGCCTCGGCCATCTGCCCGGGTCCCTTCGCCGTCGGGTGCTCGAGGGCGCGTTCGAGCGATAGCACGAATGGGCGCTGTTGCCCCTGTGCCTGCGGGGCCTCGAGCGGTGCCGGATGTGCAGGCTGACCGACGGCTTGCCGATGATCCCCACCTGGGTCGGCTCGATTGGCGCACTATTGGGATCGCCGTGCTTATGCCGATCGCGGTGCTGGTGGGCACCGTAGGGCCGCGCTATTACTTACCGAGACACGGCGGATGGTATTTGGCCGCCGTACTGCTCATCCTTGGGGCGGTGTTCGGTCTACGCGCTGTACTGCTCGCACTCATCGGCTCTATCGCCGCATTCATCAGGGGACAGACGGCCTGCGTCACGGACGAAGAGTGCGGAGTGGGCGTTGCGATTCTGATTCTCTACCCCATCCTTTTCTCGATCTCCGCCGTGGTCGGAGCGCTCGTGGGCGCAGTCATCCGAACTTTCGGCAATCGTTTCGCCAATCCCTCCTAGTTTCTAGGGACTCGATCTGGGCACCTCGCCACCAGTGGCTTTCGTCCTCACGAACACCGGCATTCCAATCCTCACGGTTGGCCTCCGGCCCTGCGCCCTCGAACCAGTGGCGCTCGTAGCTTTCGCCGGCGGTTATGGCATGCATGTCGAACCCCCTCCGTAAAATCTGCCAGCACCGAAACAGGCAGGCGACTGCCAGGGTGCGCGCGAGGAATACCAGGCGCCTGATCGAACCGCCCACCTCTTGCACCTCAGGGCTGTCGATTGCGGCGGCCGCAGCCGCCGCAATCCGACACGACACTCCTTTCGACGCCTTATCTCACCAGCGGATAGACGCAGGTGTAGCGGGAGGGGGCGTTGATTTCAGACTCTGAGATCGCTCCCGTTCCGTCGACGACGACTGTGCGGTAGTTGGTGCCGTTGGTGTTGCCGTAGAACTCATCGGTGTATTGGTGATCTGGGCCGACGCCGGTGCC